>Ga0172367_10001063_pt1 | contig 41285 bp, 26 predicted proteins | sample Lak10m_FD_114542 | JGI IMG/M metagenome (GOLD analysis project Ga0172367, IMG submission 114542) | Freshwater microbial communities from Kabuno Bay, South-Kivu, Congo - kab_022012_10m | ecosystem: Environmental > Aquatic > Freshwater > Lake | place: Democratic Republic of the Congo: South-Kivu... | reverse complement strand
GGCAGGCGGTGAAGGCGAGTGGGAATCCTACCTTCGCCCATGGCCCACACGCTGTTGGAAATCGGCCTGCTGGGGGCGGAGGACTCTGCGTCCCACCCCTGGATGCCCGCCCTGCTGCGCTTCCTGCAAGCGGGGCTGGGCGTGCGTCTGCGCCCCTTCAACCCGAGTCTGCGTCCCACTGAGCGCTTGATCGTGCTGGGCCCCCCGGGCTCTTGCGAGATTCCCCCCACCGTGCGCATCGTGCTGCACCTGCCGCCGCCCGGAGGGCAGAACATCCACCGCCGCGTGGATTGGGTGGAGCCCGGGCCCATTCCCGTCTATGGCGATCCCCTGCGCTTCCCGCGTCTGGGGGAATTGCCCTGGCATTACATGGGAGGCGGGGCTCCGGTGAGCTGGACCCTCCGACGCGGCCAGACCCTGCTGCAGGTGGGCTTCGACGCACTTTCGCCCCTGGCGCGCGCCCTGGCACGCATGGAGGAGCGGGAGGCGGGGGGAGACGCCTGGAGGGAGGCACGCCTGGATGCCCTGCCGGCGGAGGCGCGGCATGTGGCGCTCACGCCCTGGGTGGATCGCCTGTTGCGTTTCTTCGCCCGACTGCTGGATCTGGACTCCACCCTCGAACCAGCTCCTCTGCCCCGCTGGCCGGGTGGAGCCTCGTGGGCCGTCGCCCTCAGCCACGATGTGGACATGCTCTTCAAGTGGCGCCTGCGCAGCGTGATGCGCCTGCTGATGGAGACGCCCCTTCACGCCCTGGACGGGCGCCGCGCCCTGCTGGCCCGGCGTTGGGCCGAGCTGCTGGAGCGCCTGCGCACGGGGCGGGATCCCTGGTTTGTGCTGGATGAACTGATGGATCTGGAGCAGCGCCGCGGCGTGGTGTCCACCCTGCTTTTCCTGGCCGAGCCCCGGGACCACCAGACCTTCCGCTACCATTTGGGGCGGGCACAGGTGCGAGGGCTTCTGGCCCGCTTGCGCCAGCGCAGTTTTGAACTGGGCCTGCACGGTGGCTGGAGTTCCCACCAGCGCGGTGATGTGTTGCGGGAGCAGGCCCGAAGTCTGGAAGGTGCCGGCGCTGGCCGTCCACGCATCACCCGCCAGCACTGGCTGCGCTTCGACATCCACCGCACCTGGGAGGCCCAGGTGCAGGCCGGCTTGAGCGTGGACAGTACCCTGGGCTTCAACGATCGTCCGGGATTCCGCGCGGGGTGCTCCCTCCCTTTCCACCCCTTGAATGCCCACGGCCTAGCCCTGCCCCTGCTGGAACTGCCCCTCCTGCTCATGGACAGCCAGCTCTACGACGAGCAGGCCCTGGGGCCCATCGCCGCCGAGCGACAGAGTGCGGAACTGCTGGAGCAAGTGCGCCGGGTGGGTGGCCTGCTGACCGTGAATTGGCACCCGCACACCCTGTGCCGTGCGGACTTCCCCGGGCGTCGTGAACACTATGAACGCCTGCTGGAGCGCATTGACGAGCCGGATTGCTGGGTGGGCGGCCTCGGCGCGGTGGCGGACCACTGGCTCATCCGGGAGACGAGGCTGGAGGCGGATGCGCCATGGGGGGAGGCTTCGTGCGCATCCTGATGGGCATTCTCTCCGAGCTCTCCCACGAGCGTCGGCAGGAACGCATGGCGGAGAGCCTGGAGCGCGCCGGGCACGAGGTGAGCGTCACCTGGGTGGACAATGGCGAGGCGCCGCTGGCTGATTTCTGGAAGGGGCGCCGCCTGCATCGCCTGGCCAGCCAGCGCCGGGGTGGAGGCAAGCTCTATTTTCTGCGCTACATGGGCTGGTTCCACCGCCTCATCCTGCAAGAAAAGCCCGACTGCGTGCTGGCGGTGGATCCGCCGGCACTGGGCCCCGCCAGCCGCGCGCTGTCCCGCCACCCCTTTCGCCTGGTATATGACGCACGGGAGTACTGGAGCGAGTTGCCCACGGTGCGCCAACGGCCCCTCGTCTCCCTTTTCTGGGAGTGGGTGGAAGGAAGGGGCATGCGTGCCGCCCACGCCTCCTGTGCCGTGTGCGCCTCCATTGCCCGCGCCCTGCAGGAGGACTACCATCTGCCCGGAGAAGTGGCCGTGGTGCGCAATGTGCCCGCCTTTGCCTGGCACCAACCTGCGGTGCAGCGGCGGGATGCCCTTGATGCTCTGTGGCCCCAGGCTGGGGAGGATCCTGTCATCGTCTACGCTGGTGGATTCTGGCCCGCCTACGATTTCCGCCCCCTCATGGACGCCCTGGGTCCGCTGGAGGCCAGAGGCACCAAGGCACGCCTGCTCTTTCTGGGGGACGGCCCGGAAATGGCTCGCCACCTGGCCCACGCCGCCACTCTGCCCTGGCGGGAACGCGTGTGCTTCGCCGGCAAGGTGCCCGCCCACACCTTGGATGCGCTGCTGCGCGGGTGCGATGTAGGCACTGTGCTCGTGCCGGATGAGGGACTCTCCTATCGCTACCTGCTGCCCAACAAACTCTTCGAATACATCCAGGCCGGCTTGCCTGTGCTGGCCAGTCCCTTGCCAGAAACGGCATCGGTGGTGCTGGGGCGCGGCGTTGGCAGATGCGCCGAAGCGCAGGATGTCGCGGCCATTGCCCGTCAGCTGGAAGCATTGATGGAACCTTCACGCCAGCAGGCCTGGCGGGAGGCCCTGGGCCTGGCGGCCGCCGACCTGTGCTGGGAGAAGGAGGAGGAGATCTTTCTGCGGCTCTTCCACGACACGCCAGAATTCCGCTGACAAAACACCGCCCTGTTTCACCCTTGGGGTCGGGACTGTCAGGCAGTTCAGACGAGGGGCGAAAACTCCTCCTGCCGCGTCCCATGTACAGGGAACTTTTGGAGGCATGGGGGGTACCCCGGGCGGGTGGGGGTTTGGGATGGCAAAAAGGGGCTTCTTTAGAAAAACGGAATGTTCGGCCCCGGCGCCAGCCGGCGTCCTCCGTGCCATTCTCCCCTTTCGCGGCCCTCCTCGTCGGCGGGGCTAAGGCGCCTACTCCGGCGGCCGTTCCTCTGTCGGCTCCGTCCTGCCTGATCGACGGTCGCGTCTTCGACCGATCCCGACAGCGCTGGCGCGGATTTTCACCCAACTCCCTTGCGTGCCCTGCCTCCCCCGGTGGGCGAGTCCCTTCGCTTTTCCTGACCTTGTGCCCACAGGCATGGGGACCGCGCGTGGATTTCAGCATCATCATTCCCAGTTACAACGATGGCCCGCTGCTGGCCCGCTGCCTGGGCTCCCTGTGCCACCTGCAGACGCCGCGCACCTGGGAGGTGGTGGTGGCGCTGGATGGCTCCTGCGACGGCAGCCTTGAGATGGTGCGGCGCGGCCTGGGGGACACCGAAGCCCACGGACTGCTGGACCACGCCGTGGCGCCCGACCAGTGGCGGGATCTGCCGCTGGTGCTGGTGGATCTGCAGGTGAACAAGGGGCGCAGCGCCGCGCGCAATGCCGCCCTGCGCGTCGCCCGCGGCAAATGGCTTCTCTTCCTTGACGCGGATCTGCGCGTGGGCCCCCGCTGGGCGGAGGATCTGCTGCGCCTCGCCACGGAGCCGGAGCAGGTGGTGGTGGGCGAAATGGTCTACGAGGCGGCCCCCGACGGCCCTCTCGATGCGGCACTCCTGGAGGCGGAGCCCGCGGCCGAGCGGCGGCGTCTGGCCGCACTGCGCCCGCATCAGCGCTATCTGGAGACCCGCGGCCCCTGGAAGTACCGCCATGGCGGACCCATGCCAGCGCGCTACTTCTACACATGCAACAGCGCCGTGCATTCCACGCTGATGGATGCCGCCGGACTTTTCGACGAGGAGCTGCGCGGCTGGGGCGGTGAGGATACGGACATGGGCCTAAGGTTGGAGGCGGCCGGCGCGCGCATGGTCTACTGCCGCGAGGCGCGGGCCCTGCACGCCCAGGAGCGCTCTTTCACCGCGCACTGCGCAAATCTGGCGCGCATGGGCCGCGAGGCCCTGCCCAGGCTGGTGGAGCGCCATCCGTTGCTGCTGGATGCCATGCAATTGCCACGGCTGCTTCCCCGGCGCTTGGGCGGTCAGGCCCAATGGTTCCTGGTGGCGGCGCACGGTCTGGGCCTGGGGCGGGCGCTGGTGCTCCTGGACGCCATGGGCCTTCCGCTGGGGGAGAGACTCTACAATCTGGCCGTCTTCCTGCACTATGCCGGCGCGTACCGCCAGGCACGCCTGGACACCGGCGCGACCCCATCACACGACAACAACCCTGCACAGTGAGGAGAACCATGGGCATGCTCATCGATGGAAAGGCCATGGCGGCCCAGATCCAGGCCGAGGTGGCGGAAGGTGTGCGCGAGCTGTGCGCCGGCGGACACGCGGCCCCCGGCTTGGCCGCCGTGCTCGTGGGCGAGGATCCGGCCAGCCAGGTCTATGTGCGCAACAAGCACAAGGCCTGCCAGGGCGCCGGCCTGCGCAGCGAGATCTTCCGCCTGCCCGTTGATTGTCCACGGGAGCAGCTGCTTAGCCTGGTGGACCTCTTGAACGCCGATCCCTCGTGGGACGGCATCCTGGTCCAGCTGCCCCTGCCCGCGCACTTGAACGAGCAGGAGGTGATCGAGCGCATCCGCCCGGACAAGGATGTGGACGGCTTCCACCCGGTGAACAGCGGCCGCGTGTTGGCGGGGCTGCCCGGCGCCTTCGCCCCGGCCACGCCGGCGGGCGTGCAGGAGATGCTCGCGCGCGCGGGCATCGAGGTGGCGGGCGCCCATGTGGTGATCGTGGGGCGCTCCAACATCGTGGGCAAGCCCATGGCCAGTCTGCTGGTGCAGAAGGGCGCGGGCGCTGACGCCACGGTGACGGTGTGTCACAGCCGCACGCGCAACCTGCCGGAGATCTGCCGCCAGGCCGATGTGCTGGTGGCAGCCATCGGCCGCGCCCACTTCATCACCGCCGACATGGTGAAGGAGGGGGCCGTGGTGGTGGATGTGGGCATCAACCGCCTGGCCGATCCCGCCGCGCCCAAGGGTTCGCGGCTGGTGGGCGATGTGGATTTCGAACAGGTGGCGCCGCGCTGCCGCGCCATCACCCCCGTGCCGGGCGGGGTGGGCCCCATGACCATCGCCATGTTGCTGAAGAACACGCTGCAGAGCGCCCGGCAGCGCGCCCATGCCAGGGGAGGGCTGCGCTGATGGCACGCATCCTGCTGCTTCTGGGTGGGGAATCCGGCGAGCGCGATGTCAGCCTGGCCAGCGGCCGGGCCTGCGCCACGGCGCTGGAGGGTCTGGGCCACGATGTGCTGTTGCTGGATCCCCTGCAGCCCGGGCGATCCTTGCCGTTGGCGGACTTTCCTTTCGGTCAGGGCCCCGGCGCGGACTCCCCCGAGCTGCAGGAGCTCGGCGCGGAGCAGGTGGCGGAGCTGGTGGACACCCTGCGCCGGGAACGGCCGGCGCTGGTCTTCAACTGCCTGCACGGAGGTTTCGGGGAGGACGGCCACCTGGCATCCCTGTGCGAACTGCTGGATCTGCCCCTGAGCAGCAGTCCCAGCCTGGCCTCGGCCCTGGCCATGGACAAGCAGCGCACGCGCCTGTGGCTGCAGGGTATGGGGCTGCCCGTGGCGCCGGGCCAGCTGGTGCCCCTGGGGGAGAGCCCGGTGCCGGATACGCTGCCGGTGGGCACCCTGGTGGTGAAGCCCAACCGCATGGGATCCAGCGTGGGTGTGCGCATCCTGGAGGATCGCGGGGAGCTGGACGAGGCGCTGGAGGAGGTCTTCGCCCTGGGTGACGACGCCCTGGTGGAGGGATTCATCGCCGGTCGCGAGCTCACCTGCGCCTGGGTTGACGGCCAGATACTTCCTCTGGTGGAGATCCATCCCCGGGACGGCGGCTGGTACGACTATCGCCGCAAGTACAGCGGCGGCACGGACTACCTCTGTCCCGCGCCGGTGGAGGAGGGCGTCGTCCGGCGCATCCAGGCCTGGACCCTGGCCCTGAACGCCAGCCTGGGCTGCGCGGGAGCCACGCGCACGGACTGGCGCCTGGATCCCCACGGGAGACCCTTCTGCCTGGAGATCAACATCACGCCGGGCATGACGGACAAGAGCCTGGTCCCCAAGGCCGCCGCCGCCCATGGTTGGGACTTTCCCGCCCTTTTGGCGCGCATCAGCGCCGCCGCCCTGCGGGCGTGACGCAACTGGGCGAGATGTGGCGCCGCCATGTGGAGGCCGCCCTTCCCCGCTTGTGGCTGGGCCCTTTTGATGGCCGCATGCGGCGTCTGGCCCGTCCGGTGGAGCGCCTGACCCTGACGGGGGATCCTGCGGCCCCCCGCCTGTGGCACACGGCCGACGGCCGCCGCCGCTTGCGGGATGTGCCGCCGCTGGCCCTGGTGGAGGAGCGCACCCGCGCCCTGGGCCTCAAGGCGGCCGGCTATGTGGCCTACGAGGCGGCGGCGCTCTTCATGCCCTTGCCTCCCCCGCCCGGCCCGGCCTCCCACTGGCCCTTGATGGACTTTCTGCTCTGCGCCGAGGAGGAGAGCCTGCCCGTGGGCACTCGCGTCTCCGCCCACTGGCGGAAGGCGGCCCATGCCATGCCGCGCGTGGCGGGGCTGGAGGCCCTTGATCTGCCTCGTCATTACCACCGTGGCGTGCGCCGCGTGCGCGAGCTTATCCGTGCGGGCGACTGTTACCAGGTGAATCTGGTGCAGGCATTTGGCGCCGCCCTTTCCACGCGCCACGCCGCCGCCCTCTTTGCCGCCCTGCGCGCCCAGGACGCCCGGCCCCACGGCTATCGCGCCCTGTTGGAGTTCCCCGGTGCCGCCCTGGTGAGCGATTCCCCCGAGCTCTTTCTGGCTCGCCGGGGTCCGCGCCTGTGGATGCGTCCCATCAAGGGCACAGCTGCCCTGGCGGAGGGTGAAGACCTGGCGGCGGCCAGGGAGCGGCTGCGCCATTCCACCAAGGATCGCGCGGAGCTGGCCATGATCGTGGACTTGTTGCGCAACGACCTGAGCCGGGTGTGCCGCCCGGGATCCGTGGGAGTGGGCGACTGGCCCCAGTGGCTGGAGTTGCCGGGACTGGTGCACAGTTGCGCCACGGTGGAAGGTCGGCTGCGCGCCGGGCTGGGCCTTCAGGAGGCCTTCGCCGCCGCCTTTCCCTGCGGCAGCGTGACAGGCTGTCCACGCCAGCGCGCCATGGAGCGCATCACCCAGTTGGAGGGTGAGCGCCGGGGCCCTGCGTTCGGGGCCGTGGGCTGGGTGGATCCGGCGGGGGACTTCGTGTTCAGCGTGGCCATCCGCACGGCGCTGGTGAAAAGCGGTCAGTTGCGACTCCTGGCCGGGGGCGGCCTCACCTGGGACAGCCACCCGGTGGAGGAGGAGCGCGAGAGCCGCCTCAAGACCGCGTCCTTCGCCCGAGCCCTGGCCTTCTCCCGCAGCGGGTCGTCCGCCAAGGGGTGATGCATCCCCATGAAAACGGTACTTTGCCCCCGCTTACACCCGCATTCACACACACCATGGGGGTCGCCATGAATCACTTCGCCCTCGGCCTTGTGCTGCTCACCGTGTGCCTGCCTTCCGCACAGGCCCAACGCCTCTTTGTTGGCCTAGAGGACACGGGCTCCGCCATGCGCAGCTCGGATCTGGCGGGCTTTCCCGCGGTGGGCTGGACGGACCACGCCGCGCACAATGTCAACGCCGCTGCCGCCACGCCTGCGGGAAGCGTCTACCTGGCCACCGGCTTCTTCACCACGGAACTCTACCGCATGGCCTCCCTCAGCGCGCCGCCCCAGTACCTGTGCACCACCAGCGTGGGCATCCACGGCATGGGCTACGGCAACGGCGTGCTCTACGGCTTCGCCAATTACGCCACGCCCATGGGCATTTATGCCATCGACCCGGTGTCAGGCCAGTGCACGCTGGTGGTGGACACCCGCCAGCAGAGCTATCGCTACTGCGGCCTTGACTTCAACCCGGTGGATGGCCTGCTTTACGGTTACACGGAGTACGGCAGCCCCGACGGCCTGCACTCCATCAATCCCGCCACCGGCCAGATCACGCCAGTGACAGGCAGTTTTCCCGCCGACAACAGCATGGGACGCGCCCTGGCGGTGGGCAACAACACGGTCTATGTGTGCGCCACCCAGGGCAGCGGTGGTGTGGGACTGCAGGCCTGGAGCCTGAGCACCGGCGGCCCCTGGATTCCTTTCACCCAGCCCTTCCCGGAGTTCAGCGCCAATGGCGGCGCAACCTGGGTGCCTCTGCCCACTCCCCAGTGCCAGGTGTCGCTGGAGAACCTGGACTTTGGCGTGACCGGCCCAGGCACGGCGCTCACGCGCACCTTCACCATAACCAACACCGGGGGTGGAACCCTGACGGGCTCGGTGACGGAAGCCTGCCCGGAGTTCAGTGTGCAAAGCGGCGCCAGCTACAGCCTGGGCGCGGGGCAGAGCCAGACGGTGAGCCTGCGCTTTGTCTCCCAGTCGGCGGGGACCTTCAGCTGCCAGATCAACACCGGAGGATCCTGCGCGGCGGTGGCCTGCACGGCCGTGGTGGAGCTGCAGCCCGCATGTGAACTGAGCACCACCAGCCTGGACTTTGGCGAGGTGCCCGATGGCGTGGTCACCATGCTGCCTTTCACCATCACCAACGCCGGGCAGGGAGTTTTGAGCGGCACGGTGACCCTTGGCGCCTGCAACGCGGGTTTCACCCTGGTCGGCGATGGGGCCTACGATCTGGCGCCGGGGGCAAACCAGGAGTTCCATGTGCAGTTTGTGGGCGGCATGCCCGGTGCCCACAGCTGCCTGCTGGAGACCGGCAGCAGTTGCCCGGACATTCCCTGCACGGCCTCGTGCCCGGTGACCGGCCTGCTCTTCACCGGGCTGGAGGATGCCACGGTGGCGCCCCTCACCACGGATTTGGGCGGCTTCCCGAATGTGGAATGGACGGCCCACCAGGCCTTTGACATCGCCGGCGCGGCGGCCTCACCGGAGGGCACCCTCTTCGTGTGCCAGGGGCCCTTCACCACCCAGCTCTACGCCTACGACCTGGACGGCGGCGCGCCCCAGCACTTGTGCACCACCAGCGTGGCCCTGCACGGCCTGGGCTATGTGAACGGCCAGCTCTACGGCTTCGCCAACTTCGCCAGCCCCATGGGCCTTTATCGCGTGGACACGGCCACCGGCCAGTGCGAACTCGTGCTGGACCTGAGCGCCTCGGGCTTCCGCTTCTTCGCCCTCGACGGCAACGCCCAGGACGGCCTGCTCTATGGCTACACGGAGTACGGAAGCCCCACGGGCCTCTACTCCATTGATGTGGAAAGCGGCGCCACCACCTTCCTTGCGGCCTCCCACCCTGGTTCCAACAGCAGCGCCCGGGCCATGGCGGTGGGAGCGGGCACCGTCTTCCTTACAGCCACACGCGGGGACGATGGCGTGGCGGCCTACGCCTGGAACCTGGCCACGGGCGGCCCCTGGCAGGCTTTCACCCAGCCTTTCCCGGCCTATCACAGCTCCGGCGGAGCGGCCTGGGTGCCCCTGGCCCAGCCCAGTTGCGGCGTGGATCCCGGCGCGCTGGACTTCGGCACCCTGCTGGTGGACGGCCAGACCCAGCGCTCCTTCACGGTGATGAACACGGGCGAAGGACTGCTCAGCGGCACGGTGACATCCCCCTGCGACGAGTTCACCGTGGTCAGCGGCGCTTTCTACAGCCTTGGCCCGGGGGAGTTCCACACCGTCACCGTGCGCTGCACGCCCCAGCTGGCGGGCACCACGGCCTGCGACTTGAACCTGGGGTCCGCCTGTGGCAGCCTGCCTTGCACGGCGGAGGCCGTGGCGCCCAGCATCCGGCACGGTCAGTCCTCCGCCTGCGGCACCATCACGGAACTGGGTCACCTGGCCGGTGCCACCGTGGGCTTCATTCCCGACTGGATCAGCGGCTCCATCGGACTGGATTTGGCCAACGGATCGGGTCACGAGTTGCAGGCCAGCGTGGTGGTGGACGGGGCCGCCGTGTGGACGGGGACCGTGGCGGGAGAAAGCTGGAACGCCCTCTCCAGCGGCGTCAACTTGCCGGACTGGTATGGCATGGATGTGGAGCTGTGGCTGGAACTCAGTGATGGCACCCGGGTGTGGAACGACAACGGCGCCCTCTGCCGCTGGAGCCTGCCCTTCCTTGGCGTGGATCCCGCCCGGGCTCCCGCCAGCTTCCAGCTGCTGCCCGCTGCGCCCAACCCCTTCAACCCGCGCACCACCGTACAGGTGCGGAACCCGGCGGCAGGGGTTGTTCAGGTGGAACTGATTGATGTGCAGGGACATTTTGTGAAAACGCTGCACAGCGGCGCTTTGGGGGCGGGCCTTCACTCCCTGACGGTGGATGGCACGGGCCTCCCCAGTGGCCTCTATCTGGTGCGCGCCCGCCGGGATGAACAGATCAGCACCACAAAGGTGTTGCTGGTGAAATAGGATTTCCCCAATAGCATTCGGTAAAAGAGGAGGCGCAGGCCTCCTCTTTTCATGGCAGGCTAACCCTGGATTGCCATTCTGTGGCGGGATGGAAGAGTGCAATTCGGCACCGGGAGGGCCCGCGCATCCTCGCTCCCGGCCCTGTGGCATGCTACATTGACCGCCCGTTTTGGAGTCTTTTTAACAGGCACAGGTGGAGCCCGGCGCGGTCAAACTCGGGAAACGACCTGACCTTCAAGGGGATAAGCACGGCATGAGCCTGAAGCAAGCACGGGTCTTGGTGTGGCTGGGCCTGAGCCTTGCCGCCGTGGCCGCCGATGACTTCAACCACTTCACCTCGGTGGGGGAATTGGGCCTGACCATCACCAACTTCGGCGTGATCGGCCACGGCTACAACATCGAGGGCCAGCCTTCCTGCCTCTACAAGCAGTATTCGGACCTGGATTTCGAGCAGGTGGAGCACTTCTCCTACGGAGGCCTGTGGATTGGCGGCGTGGTGGACGGGGAGGCCCGCGTGTCCACCAGTGTCATGGACGGCACCTTCGGCGGCGAAGGCTGGGAGTGGAACAATGTGCCCACGGCCCAGGACCGCAGCGGCGCCATCCTCACGCGCAGCACCTTCTCCGACAGCCCCAACTTTCACCCCCAGGCCGTCAGCCACCAGGATTTCCTCATGAGCTTCACGGACACCAGCCGCGTGGTGCCCGCCTCGGGGGAAGAGATCACCAACCACACGCCCCTGGGTTTGCGCGTGGACCTGGACACCCACGCCTGGAACTACAGCTACGCCAACGCTTTCACCATCCTCGACCTCACCATCACCAATGTGAGCGCGGCACTGGATCCCGCCGGCCAGGGCTGGACCATCGACAGCCTCTTCGTGGGCTACTGGATCGACGAGGCCGTGGGCAACTTCAACCTGAACAACTACTACGAACCCGGCCGGGGCGGCTGGAGCTGGTACGACAACCTGGCGGGCATCGTGCTCACCGACGATCCCAGCCCCATGCTGGGGGACAGCATCTGGATGGCCGTGGGCTACGACGCCGACGGGGACAACGGCTATTCGGAGAGCATCCTGGGCTGCCGCTTCCTGGGTGGCAGCGCCCCCCATGTGGGGGATCCGCGCCGCATCCGCCCCTACGCCAACAGCTGGGTGTGGAACCGTGACTACAACCTGGATTTCCCCGCCCTGGTGATGCCTTCCAACGAGGAAGGGCGCTACTCCGCCATGCAGGCGCACCCCAACCTGGCCGACACGGCCTTTCCCTACGGCGGCGCCAACACCAACAGTTGGATGATGCTGGCCAGCGCGGGCTCCTTCGGCCACCTGGCACCGGGGGAGAGCTGCAACGCCGTGTTCGCCCTGGGCTGCGGCAGCCGGGATTTCGTGCCCGAGGGCGAGATCCTCACCGGGCTGGAGCGCTTGCAGCGCATGGCCGCGCCGCTCATTGCCAACACCACCTGGGCGCGCATCGCCTGGGACGGCGAGGACAAGAACCGGGACGGCGCCCTGCAGCCGGAGGAGGACCTGGACGCCGACGGCCTGCTGGACCGCTACCTGCTGCCCAACCCTCCCCCCGCGCCGGCCATGGCCGTGGAGGTGGGCGAGCGCGAGTTGACTCTCTTCTGGAAGAACACGCCCGAGCACTTCATCGATCCCATCCTGGGCGAGGCGGACTTCGAGGGTTACCGCATCTACAGCAGCCTGCGCACGCCGGGAGCCGGCGGCACGCGCACCCTGGTGGCGCAGTTCGACCTTGACAACGGCATCTGGCCCAACACGGGGCTGGAGGACATCGGTGTGCGCCACGCCCTGGGCGTGGACGCGGACAGCGTGGAGTTCCAGGGCCAGTGGTATCCCTACGCCTTCCGCATGGAGAACCTGCTCAGTGGACGGCCCCAGGGCAACTGGCTGGCGGTGTCCGCCTACGACCACGGCCTGCCGGAGAACAACCTGCCCAGCCTGGAGTCGGCGGTGACGGAGAATTGGGTCTTCGTCTTCCCGGGAAGCCTGCCGGCGGGCCAGGCGGAGAACCGCCGCAAGACCGGCGTCTATCCCAATCCCTACCGCGGACGCGCTTCCTGGGACGGCTCCGGGCCCTACGAGCGCCTCCTGTGGTTCACGCACCTGCCCGCCCGCTGCACGGTGAGCATCTTCACCCTGTCCGGGGACTTCGTGGACTCTTTCGAGCACGACGCCTCCTCGTACCAGGGCACGGATGTGGAACTCATCCGCCAGACGCGGGATCAGGTCTCCCAAAGCGGCACCGGGGAGACTCCCTTCATTTTCAGCGGCGGCGAGCACGCCTGGGACTTGGTGAGCGCCCACGACCAGGCCATCGCCACCGGCCTCTACCTTTTCGCGGTGGAGGACCAGCTGACGGGCAAGACGGAGATCGGCAGTTTCGCCGTGATCAAGTAGCCCCGCGCACATGAACAAAGAACCGTGCCGCGCACGCGGCCATTTTAAGGAGGACGCCATGCGGTCCTGGATGATTGGCCTGCTGGCCACGGCCCTGCCGGCCCTGGCGCAGACGGAGATGAGCATCAGCGAGATGCAGGCGGTGAGCACCGCCAGCCCGGACAGTTCCATCCACTGCAACGAAGTGGTGACGGTGGAGGGCATCGCCCTGAGCTCCTCGGAGCACTTCTACTCGGGCAGCCACTCCAGCTTCTATCTCATCGATGAGAACGGCGGCGACTACAGCGGCGTGCTGGTCTACCACCCCGACGCCGATGTCTTCGACGTTTATGTGGGCGACCGCCTGCGCGTGACGGGCACGGTAAGCGAATACCGCACCACCTCCAGCGGCATCGTCTCCAACATGACCGAGCTGGTGCCCGGCGATCCCAGCGTGGATGTGGAGGTGCTGGACTACGAGCAGCCCCTGCCCGAGCCCGTCTTCGTGGACATGTGGTACCTGGATCCCATCCGCCACAACGAGCATGTGGGCGAGCGCTACGAAGGCATGCTGATGGAGATCCACGACGCCGTCGTGGTGGATATCAGCGCCCCGCCCAGCTTTCGCCAGTTCACCGTGGCGGATCCCCAGGGCAACCACACCATCATCCGCACGGCGGCCTACAGCCTGGGCAGCTACGGCCGTCCGCCCCTGGGCAGCACTTTCGAGGTGATCAAGGGCGTCATCTATCAGGTCTACGGCAATTACAATGTCATGCCCCGGGACATCAGCGACCTCGTCCTCGCCGTGGGCCCGCCCATCATCAGCGGCACCACCGTGGGTCCCTGCGGCGCCACCTCCGGCGACATGATCAGCATCGCCACCAACCTCAGCGACAACACGGCCATCGACGAGGCCTTTGTCTATTACCGCGTGAACGGTGGTGCTTTCACGGAGTACCCCCTGGTGCGCGACCTGAGCAACCCCGTGCTCTTCACCTCCGACCTGCCGGCCCAGCCGGCGGGCAGTCTGGTGGAGTTCTACATCTACGCCATGGACGATGAAGGCAACCCCAGCTACCATCCCGCCGAGGGCGCCCAGGCCGCGGAATTCCCGCAGATCTACATCTCCGACGCCATGCCGGCCACATGCGCCGCCATCCAGCTGGACACTTATCCCGACGGCGGCAGCCACCTGCAGTGCCACGAGGCCACGCTGACGGGCACCATCACCTTCGGCTACTCGGACTTTGGCTTCCTGCCCGAGGACACCTACCGCAACTACCTGCTGGCCGATGCCACGGGAGCAGGCAACGCCATGTACCTCTACAACAACACGGGCCACGCGGCCTTCATGGACAGCCTGGAGCAGGGCGACCGCATTTCGGTCACCGGCACGGTCACCGAGTACAACGGCCTGACGGAGCTGACCAACATCAGCGCCTACACCCTGCTCGGCTCGGGCAACGATGTGACGGCCGCCCCCACCACCATCCCCGCCCTGCTGGCGGATCCCGAGCCCTGGGAGAGCGTGCTGGTGGAGCTGCAGGACATCACCGTGGTGGACAGCCTGGGCTACGGCGAGTGGCTGGTCCGCGACGACCAGGACAACCAATTGGTGCTGGACAACCTGGGCGTGTGGACCGTGGCCCTGGAGGCCGGCGCGCACATGGACGCCCTGGTGGGCGCCATCACCTGGAACTTCGGCGCCTGGAAGATCGCCCCGCGCCAGAACGAGGACTTCGTCAACCTGACGGGCGTGACCGCTCCGCTCAAGCCCCTGCGCTTCAGCCTGGACAGCGCCGCCCCCAATCCCTTCAACCCCTCCACGCGCATTGCCTACACCCTGGAGAGCCCGGCCCAGGTGGCCCTGAGCGTGTTCAACCTGGCGGGCCAGCAAGTGGCCACCCTGGCCCAGGGCGCCATGCCCGCCGGCTCCCACAGCGTGGTCTTTGACGGCAGCGCGCTGGCCAGCGGCCTCTATGTGGCCCGCCTGGACGCCGACGGCCGCAGCGCGCAGATGAAGCTGCTGCTGGTCAAGTAGGAAGGCCTTGTCCTGCGGGCGCCCATGCGCCCGCAGGCTTTTTCTGTCAACGAGGGTGCCATGAGTCGCCTGCGAGTTCTTCTTCTGCCACCGCTGATCGTGCTGCTGGTGGCCCTGCTGGGCTGCGATCCCGGCGAGGGCGACGGCAGCCGCCTGGGCAACCTGGCGCCACAGACCCACCTCACGGTGGGCTACTTCCGCGCGGACTCCTCCGCCGTGGACACCCTGGGTCTCAGCACATCCCGCGTGGGGCTGTCCTGGTGGGCGGAAGACGGGGATGGCTGGGTGGACCACTACGAGTACCGCTGGTCCACCGATGTGGACAGCGTGGGCAACCCGCGCTGGACGCGCACGGAGGCGGAGAGCGACACCTTCGTGGTGCGTCTCACCCAACAGCTGGACACCGTGCGCTTCGAGATCCGCGCCGTGGACAACGAGGGGGCGGTGGACGCCACCCCGGCCGCGACGGTCTTTCCGGCCTACAACCAGAAGCCCCGGGTGGACTGGGTGGCCGAGAGCCAGGAGCTGCTTTCCAACACCACGGCGGACACCAGCTGGACTTTCGGCTACAACACCTTCCACTTCAACGCCTGGGACCTGGACGGCAGCGAGACCATCACCCGCGTGATGTGGGCCCTGGACGACACCAGTTCCTGGGTTGACCTGCCCCTGGGGCAGAAGTCCATTCCCCTCACGCCCCTGGACCTGACTCCCGGCGCCCACCGTGTCTTCATCAAGGCCCAGGACATCGCCCAGGCCTGGAGCGAGACCCTGTGCTACCCACGGGTGGAGGACACCCTGGCCACCGGCGAATCCCAGGTGTGGGCGGTGAGGCCGCTGATGGGCAACCTGCTGGTGATCTTCGACGATCCGGCGGAGGAGAGCCTGGGCGTGCCCACCATCCAGCAGGGCCTGGGCGGCATGGGCTATGTGAAGGACGAGGACTACACCTTCTGGCTGGCCACGGACTGGCTGCCCTACGACGAGCAGGACTTCCAGAGCATCATCGAGACTTTCAGCATGGTCTTCTGGTTCAGCTGGAAGAACACGCAGAACGAGGTGGCCTGCGACAACCTCAACCTCTTCATGGCACGGGGCGGCCGCGTGCTCATGACCACCACGGACCTGGGCCGCCGCAGCAGCGCCGGGGGCACCTACCTCTTCGACGGCATTTGCGTGCCGGTGGACTCCCTGACGGACGAGCGCGACCGCATCCTGCCCAGCCACCCCCTGTTGCCGGTGGGCACGCTGTCGGGCTATCCCGTGCTGCACATGCTGGAGGCCATCTCCTTCATGAGCCCGGGCAGCGAATATCCGCGCTTCGGCTTCATCCCCGACAGCTCCGCCACGGAGATGTACTTCGTGCCGGAGGCCTCGTCCACGCGCCCACGGGCCACGCTGGCGGCGCGCACGCCCGCCGACGGTATGCCGGGGAAGGCCAAGCAGCTCTTCTTCGGCTTGCCCCTGCACAAGGCCGACAACTTGGACAGCCTCTTCCAGGCGGTGATCCATGACGACTTCAACTGGTAGAGGCACAGCGCCCATGACACGGCATCTCCACCGCTTCGCAGGCCCGCGCCTGCTGCCGCTTTTGCTGCTGCTCCTCACCTTCCTGGGTGCCGTGGGCGGCGTCCGGGCGGAGGGGCGCATCAAGGGCAAGGTGACGGACAGGGACACGGGAGAACCCCTCATCGGCGTGAATGTGATGGTGAAGGGCACCTACAAGGGAGCGGCCACCGACCTGGACGGCAACTTCCTCATCGTGGGGGTGAAGGCCGGCGCCGTGGACCTGCAGTTCACCGCCATGGGCTTCAAGACCGTGCTCATGACCGGCCTGCGCGTGCCCGAGGGCCAGACCCTCACCCAGAACGCCGCCCTGGAGCGCAGTTTCATGCAGGGGGAGAACCTGGTCATCGTGGGCAAGAAGCCCCTCTTCCAGGTGGACAACACCTCGTCCTCCACCAGCCTGGACATGGAAGCCATCCAGACCCAGGTGGTGGAGAGCATCGTGGATGTGGTGAGCCAGCAGGCCGGCGTGAGCAAGACGGACAACGAGGTGCACATCCGCGGTGGTCGCGCCGACGAGAACCTCTACATCATCGATGGCCTGTCGGTGAAGGATCCCGTCTCCGGCCAGGGCACGGGTGTCTTCCTTTCCGCCGAGGCGGTGAAACAGGTGGAGGTGATCACCGGCGGCTTCAACGCCGAGTACGGCGAGGCCATGAGCGGCGTGATCAATGTTGAGACGCGGGAGGGCGACGAGAAGTTCTTCGGCAACTTCTCCTGGAAACGCGACAACCTGGGCGCCTTCCCCGTCATCAACCAGAACCAGGATGTGATCGAAGCCAGCGCCGGCGGTCCTCTGCCTTCCTTTGGCCTGCCGGGCAGCATGGCCTGGTTCATCAACGGCTACGGATCCTTCGGAGACACGCACCTGCCCCACGCATCGGAGTTGAAACCCTACCAGGGCTGGATGGACCCCCTGGCCCTGCGCGAGGACAACAACGCCAGTCTGATGGGCAAGCTCACCTGGCGGCCCAGGCCCACGCGCAAGTTCACGGGTACCCTGGGCCGCAGCGCCCAAATCAGCCAGGGCTATTTCACCACCCTGGTGGAGGACAAGCGCTTCTATCCCTACGAGTACCAGAACAACCTGGACCGCTACAACACCTTCAGCCAGGAATCCCGCCAGGGCGGCTTGAACTGGAAGGAGACCTTGAGCGAGCGCAGCTTCACCGAGCTGAGCTACGGCATGTTCTACATCAACCAGCACAGCGATGCCGGCAAGCACTGGACGGAGTACGAGCGCCCGCTGGACATCGATCCCACCTGGTACCTGATGAACCCCGACGGCAGCATCACCATCTACCAGGGCGACGGCTTCTGGGACGAGGGCGACACGGACTACTGGCACGACCACCACGCCCTGACCCACAGCCTGAAGGGCGCGCTCACCAGCAGCCGGGGCGAGCACGAGATCAAGACGGGTTTCGAGCTGGAGAACACGGAGCTGCAGCTCCTGCACATCACCGCGCCCTGGCTGGCCACGGCGGAGGCCCCGGGCCGCAGTTTCGACATGTATCACGCGTGGACCGTGGCCGGCGCTTTTTACGCCCAGGACAAGATCACCTACAAGGGCATGAACGCCAATGTGGGCCTGCGTCTGGACTACTGGCGCCCGGGCAGTTATGTGGAGCGCGTGGTGGACGACCCGGCCACGGCCATCCTCACGGAGGACGCCCGCAAGCTCTTCTATGATGAGACCTTCGCCCTTTTCGGCGGCCGCTGGAAGGCCCAGCTGAGCCCGCGCCTGGGCATCAGCCATCCGGTCACCGACAGCGACATGCTCTTCTTCAGCTACGGCCACTTCAGCCAGCGGCCCAAGTACGCCTATGTCTACGCCAAGTTGAAGACGGCGGGCCAGGGCACCTACCAGCTCTTTGGCAACCCCAACCTCAACCCCACCACCACGGTGGCCTACGAGCTGGGCGTGAAGCACAAGTTCGACTCCAACAGCGTGCTGCAGCTGACGGCCTTTTACAAAGACATGTTCAACTATGTCACCGCCTTCACGGTGAACAGCAACCACCCTCGCTACGGAAGCATCAGCTACACCCAGTACTGGAACATCGACTACGCGCGCAGCCGTGGCCTTGAGCTCTCGTGGCGCCACCGTTTCGAGCGCTTCTGGAGTTTCAACTGGAACCTGAGCTACAGCGTGCTGACGGGCAAGAGCAGCGCACCGGCGGAGAACCTGTTGAACCAGGTGCGCGTGGGCAGCCGGGACGAGGATTTGAGCGAGAGCTACCTGCGCTGGGACAAGCCCCTGCAGACCAGCGTGGACCTCAGCTTCTTCGCGGGCAAGGGTCAGGGCCCCAAACTGGGCAACCTGCAACTCCCCGACCGCTGGGGCTTCAACCTGCGCTTCGAGCTGGAGAGCGGCCAGCGCTACACGCCCCAGTATGTGGATGTGGGCGATCCCGCCAACCCCGACGACGACGAGCCCAAGGACCGGGAGTCCAAGCCCTACACGGATCTGACCCCCTTCCAGCACCAGGTGGACTGGAAGCTGTGGAAGGACTACCGCCTGGGCGGCGCGGGGCTGCGCCTCTTCTGCGAAGTGGAGAACCTCTTCAATGTGAAGAGCCCGGCCTCATCGGGCTGGATCAATCCCCTCACCGGCGAGGTGTGGGAGGACGGCGATCCCTTCGTGGCCAACAATCGCGTGTACTACGAGTGGTCCAGCGAACTCACCCGGGACCGCGTGCGCCCGCCGGGCACGCCCGCCCGTTTCAAGGAGCCGCGTCAGGTGATGTTCGGCTGCTCGGTGCAGTTCTGATGGCACGAATGACACACAAAGGCGGACAGCCGATGGATGGAATGATGCGTCCGCTGGCCCTGGCGTTGTCCCTGCTGCTGGCGTCGGTGGCGCCCGTGGGGGCCCAGGAGCTGGTGCACAACTTTGGCGAGGAGCGCGCCGCCACCACGGTGCTCAATTTCCTCAAGATCGGCGTGGGCGCCAGGGCCGAGGGCATGGGCCAGGCCTTTGCCGGCGTGGCCGACGACGCCACCGCCCTCTACTGGAACCCGGCGGGCCTGAGCCTGCTGGAGGGCAACCATGTGGGCCTGAACCACCTGGAGTGGCCGGCGGACATCGCTTACACCTGGCTGGGCGGCGTGCGGCAGATCAGCCCCACCCTGCACCTGGGCATGGCTTATGGCCAGCTCAGCACCGAGGCCATGCCCGTCACCACCGAGGAACACCCGGACGGGGACGGCCGCACCTTCTTCTTCACCGACCAGTTCGTGCAGGCCACCGGTGCCCTGCGCCTCACCAACCAGTTCAGCTGCGGGCTCACCGCGCGCTATGTGCGTGAGGACATCATGGATGTGACCATGGACGGCGTGCTGCTGGACCTGGGAACCTTCTACCGCACCGGCTGGCGGGACCTGAGCGTGGCCGTTGCGCTGGTCAACTTCGGCGGCCAGTTCGCACCCAAGGGCAGCTGGACCCCCACCGACGGTCGGGAGCGTGGCTGGGAGGATTTCTCGCCCCCCACGGTCTTCCGCCTGGGAAGCGCGGCCCATGTGCTGGACAAGGGGGACCACCAGCTGCTGGCCAGCGTGCAGATCAACCACCCCGTGGACAACCTGGAGAGCTACGACCTGGGCGGCGAGTACGCCTGGCGTGAAACGGCCTTCCTGCGCGGGGGCTGGAAGTTCAACGGCGGCGAGGAGAGCTGGACGGCCGGCGCCGGCCTCTCCTTCGAGCGCTACGGCGTGGGAGTAAGGCTGGACATCAGCTACAGCGATTTCGGTCTGCTGGACAACAGCCGTCGCCTCTCCACCCAGTTCGATTGGTAGTCACGCCGCCCTGCGGCCCCGATGTGTGAGTCTCACATGATGGAATCGCTTCGCCACCTGCCCCGCCTCTTGCCTGCCCTGGGACTGGCCCTGGTGGTGGGCTGCAGCGTGGACCGCTATCCCCTGCCCGATGTGGCGGGAGTGGACGAGACGGGCTTCGGCGCCGGTGACAGCAGCTACATGCTGCTCAACCGGGGCATCGTGCTGCCCGAAGGCAGCGACCCGGTGGACATCTTCATCAACGACGACGGCCACATTTACATCGCCGAGGCCGGCAGCGGTCGCGTCAGCGTGTGGGATCAGGCCCTGAACCCGGTGGTGGAGGCGGGCCTGACGGACTTCCTCCTGCCCGGCGTGAAGGCCGTGGCGGTGGGGCCGGAGCAGGTGCTCTACGCCGTGGCCGGTGACAGCACCCTGTGGGCCCTGAACTTGCAGGCCAACCGCGAGCCCTTGCGTTGGGGACTGACGGGGGGCATCGCCCGCCATCGCCAGTCGGGGCAGGTGGACACCCTGAGTGCCGCCGACATCGCCGACTTGGTGGAGGGCAACAGCCTCCATCGCTGGGAATTCCTGCAGACGGACAGCCTGGACCTGCAGTCCCCGGAGTTCACCGAAATGCTCAGGCCCCAGCGCTTGTGGACGGGCTCGGGATCCACGCGCCTGGACGCCGTGGCCAAGGGCCGCGCGGGCAAGCGCGAAGTGTTCGTGGGCAACAACAATCCCGTCGGCAACCGCATCAACCGCATCCTCTTCCACCCCACCGCCGTGCTCTTCACCACCAACCCCGATGTGCCGGTGGTGTACCTCTACGGCGATGCCGGGCTGGACAACCTGCTTCCCGCCGCCCCCGGCACGGGCGTGGGCACGGTGGAGGGCCTGGTGAGCATGGACGCCGACGCCTCCGGCTCCATCTACCTCACCCAGAGAGCGCCCAGCGTGGGCTACTGGAAGGCCCAGCGTCTGGCGGTGGAGGAGTTCGCGGGCATCGACTACTGGTCCTTCGACTTCGGCCTGCAGGGCCGCGCCCTGATGGATCCCGACCAGCTGTGGGAGGCCCGGGACATCACCTACACCGCCACGGGCATGTTCGTCGTGGACCGCCGCACGGCGCCGCTGCCGGGCTTGTCCGACGCGCACCGCGTGCAGAGCTTCCGGCGCAACGGCGACTTCATGCTGCCCCTGGGTGCGCGCAAGGTGCAGGTGGACACCACCCTCACCGTGGACGGGGCGGCCGTTGACACGCTGCTCAAGGTGTGGCGCTACGACCAGTTGCAGGATCCCCGCGCCGTGGCCGTCTACGGCAACCGCAGCAGCCGCGCGGGCAACGAGGATGAGATCGTCTATGTGGTGGACGGCCTGCAGGTGAAGCTCTTCATGCTCAGCGTATCCACCGACGACCTGCCCGTGCAATGAGCCGCTTCCCGCGTCAGCTGCTCCTCTTGCCGCTTCTTGCGCTGGGCTGCGCCCTGCGCATCCCCGTGGCATCCATGGACGCCCTTCCCTTCGCGAACCGGGCCGACACGCTCTTTCTCTCGCCCATGAGCCTGGACGGCGGCAATGTGCATCTGGCCGCCAGGGTGGAAAAGAGCGCCGACGCGGCGGCGGGCCGCCTGCGCGTGTGGCAGGACTTCCTGGAGCAGGAGTGCCGCAAGCAGGGTCTGGTGCTGGTGCCCTCCCGGCGCAACGACAGCCTGGCCGTGGCCCGCTTTCGTTGTCCTCTGGAGGATGGGGAGTGGGAAAGCCTCTACGGCGTCACACCCGGTGAGCGTAGCCGCGTGCTGGTGGTGGGGGCCCTGCGCCTGAAGCCCATCAAGCGCAATTTTCTCCTGCGGGGCCTGGAGGGCCTGGGGCTGGCGGACGACAGCCATCGGGAGTACGCCTGGCTGGAGTTGGACTACGAGGTCTTCGACATGGGCGAGGAGGAGGGCAGCGGCGCTCGCCTGCTGGTGAGCCGGGAGCCCGACACGCCCTGGGTGTACAACCACACGGACCGCGCCGGCCGCCTGATGATGCGCGGCGCCCGGGATGTGGGCCGTCTGCTGGGTGCGGGTGCAAGCCAGCCCCGGGACGATGGGGAGGAACAGCCATGAAGATGCCGGGCCACTTCTTGCTGCTTCTGCTGCTGGGGTTGACCCTGGGGCAGGGTTGCTCCATCAGCCGCGTGGCCGTGCGGGGCATGACACCCGCCCTGGACAATTTCGTGGACGCCCTTTTCGCCGAACCGGACCTGGCCCTGGCCCGGGGGGCCTTCGAGGCGGACCTGCACCTCATCGCCGGCCTGCGCCGCACTTCCGAGCAGGAGCGTCTGCAGGAGCTGCAGGCCATGGCCCTGACGGGCTATGCGCTGGTCTATTGTGAAGGCGAGGACAATGCCCGCGCCGCGCACTTCTACCTGCGCGCACGGGATCTCGGACTGGACCTGCTCGGCACGGATCCCTTCCTTCTGGAGGAGGAGGCCTTCCAGTCCTGGCTGGCCGCCCGGGGCAAGAAGGATTTGCCCGCCCTCTTCTGGACCGCCTTCCCCTATGGCGCCTGGATGAACCTGAACCTGGACTCCCAAGAGGCCATCTTCCGTCTACCCCGGGTGGAGGCCATGGTGCGCCGCTGTCTGGAACTGGACGAGAGCTACTTCTTCGCCGCCGGCCACCTCTTCCTGGGCGCGCTGGACTGCACGCGTCCGCGCTTCGTGGGCGGGGACCCGGACAAGGGGCGCGCCCGCTTCCAGCAGGCCGATTCCCTGGACGGCGACCACTTCCTGCTGCCCCTGCTCTTCGAAGCCCGCCACTATTGCACGGCCAGCCTGGATGAGGAGCGCTTCGACGCCATTCTTGCCGTGCTGGAGGAGGATCCCGCCCCTTACCTGCGGCATCCCCAGGCCCTGCTCAACAGCTGGTGCCTGCAGCAACTGCGTCTGCTGCGGGATCGGCGCGAAGAGCTCTTCTAATGGACCGAATCTCGTGGAATGTCGGATGATGAAAGGTCCATGCCGCTCAGCGCAAGGCGCAGGCCCGCAGGCGCAGTGGCGCTGCGTCAAGGGACTGTAACGCAGTGCTGGGTGGCAGGGGCCTTTCCCGAAGGGTTTGCGTAAAAGTCAAGCGAAACCTGGCGCGCTAACCAGCAAACAGAATCCGATAGATCACGGGATTCGGTCCACTAGCGCCCGGCGCACCTGCGTGGCTTTCATTGTGAAGGCCCTGCCGTCCTGCACGCGACCCGTCCAGGCGCACAGGAGCCGTGGCGCATTCCTACCTTTGCGCCCGCAACAAGTCAGGAGATCGCATGCCGCGCTTTTTCGCGCTCCTGGTCCTGGGCGCGCTGCTCATGGGCAGCCTTCCCGCCCGGGCCCAGACCGTCATCAAATTCGCCACCGTGGCCCCCAAGGCCAGCACCTGGATGAGCATCATGGAGCAGCTGGACGCCGAGGTGCAGAAGGCCACCGGCGGCCAGGTGAAGTTCAAGTTCTATCCCGGCGGCGTGCAGGGCGACGAGAAGGATGTCATCCGCAAGATCCGCATCGGCCAGCTGCACGGCGGCGGTTTCACCGGCGTGGGCATGGGCCAGATCCTTCCATCCTCCCGCCTGCTGGATCTGCCCTTCCTCTTCCGCAATTCCGCCGAGGTGGACACAGTGCTGGAAGGCATGTTCGGCACCTACGCCGATCTCTTCCTGCAGAAGGACTTCGTGCTGCTGGGCTGGGCGGAAGTGGGTTTCGTGCACTTCTTCACCAAGAATCCCGTGCGCAGCCTGGCGGACTTGAACAAGCAGAAACTGTGGCTGTGGGAGGGTGATCCCCTGGCCGGCGCCTACTTCCAGGAACTGGGCCTTAAGCCCGTGCCCCTGGCCCTGCCCGATGTGCTCACCAGCTTTCAGACCGGCATGATCAACGGCGCCTACGCCTCGCCCTATGGGGCCAGCGTGCTCCAGTGGCAGACCCGCGTGAAGTATGTGAGCGATCCGCCCCTCACCTGTGCCGCCGGTGCCGTCCTGGTGAGCCGCAAGGTGTGGGACCAGATTCCCGCCGCCCATCAGGCCAAGGTGCGGGACATCGCCAGGCGGAAGTTGCGCCAGCTTACCGCCGCCAGCCGCAAGGACAATCAGGCCGCGCTGGACGCCTTTGTGAAGGCGGGCATCACGCGGGTGAAGCCCTCCAGCGACGCGGAGGCGCAGAAGTTCGAGGCCATTGGCGTGAAGGTGCAGGACAAGCTGGCCGGCACGCTCTACGACGCCAAGCTGCTGGAGAAGGCGCGCCAGCTGGTGCGCGCCCGCCGCGGCCGCCGATGAGATCCTTCCTGGCCACGCTGGAGCGCGTCCGCCGCTGGCTGGACCACGCGGAGAGCGCCTTCATTCTGGGGCTCCTGGCATTGCTGCTGGGGCTGTCCTTCGTGCAGGTGCTGCTGCGCTTGAGTCAGGGCGGCTTGCCCTGGGCCGATGTGCTGGGGCGTCACCTGGTGCTGTGGCTGGGCATGATGGGCATGGTTCTGGCGGCGGCGCGGGGGCGGCACATCCGCATTGATGTGCTGGGACGCATCCTGCCCGAGCGCCTGGCGCGCCTGACGGGCATGGGGCTGGATGCCCTCTCCGTGTGGATCTGCCTGCGCCTGGCGGCGGCCGCCCAGCACTTCGCCGCCCAATCCCGCGAGTTTGGCGACCTGGTGGATCCCGTGGCCTGGCCCCACTGGAGCTGGCTGGGGGAAATGGCGGGCCAGCCCTGGCAGGCCTGGCCCCTGCAGATGGTCATTCCCGCAGCTTTCGCCTTGACAGCCCTGCATTTCGCCATCAACCTGCCTCTGCGCTGGACGGATCCTCTCGGTCTGGAGACCACCGCCCTGCCCGGGGAGGAGGAGGCGTGAGCGCATTCGGCCTGGCCTTGGCCGCTCTCTTTGGCCTGCCGCTCTTCATCGTGCTGGGCTGGATCGCCCTCATGGCCTTTGGCGCGGCGGACATCGACGCATCGGCCATCATCATCGAACTCTACCGCCTGGCATCCCAACCCGTGCTGGTGGCCATTCCTCTCTTCACCTTCGCCGGTTTCGTCATGGCCGAATCCGGCCTGCCCCGGCGCATCATCCGGCTCTCCCACGCCGCCCTGAGCTGGATGCCCGGCGGCCTGGCCATCATGAGTCTGGTGGCCACCGCCCTCTTCACCGCTTTCACCGGCGCCAGCGGCGTGACCGTCAGCGCCCTGGGCGGCCTGCTCTATCCCATCCTGCGCAAGGAGGGGTATCCCGAGGGTTTCAGCCTTGGCCTGATGACCACCTCCGGCAGCCTCGGCCTGCTCTTTCCGCCCAGCCTGCCGCTCATCCTCTACGGTCTGGTGGCCGGCGTGAGCGTGGATGGCCTCTTCCGTGCCGCCCTTTTGCCCGGAGTGCTCATCCTGCTTGTCCTGGGCATGTGGGCCGTGCGCCAGGCGCGGCTCTCCCGGGTGGCCCGCCCGGCCTTCAGCTGGCCCGAACTGCGCAGCGCCCTGCGCGAGGCGGCCTGGGAACTGCCCATTCCTCCCCTGGTGCTTGTGCTTATCTACGGCGGCTACACCACCCCGGCCGAGGCCGCCGCCGTCACCGCCGTGGCCGTGCTGGTGGTGGAAGGTCTGGTGCACCGGGAGATCAGCCTGGGCGGCCTGTGGCGCATCACCGGCGAGAGCATGGCCATGGTGGGCGCGGTGCTGGCCATCCTTGGCGTGGCGCTGGGCTTCACCAATTACCTCGTGGACGCGGAAGTGCCCCAGCGGCTGCTGGTGTGGATGCAGACCTGGATCCACTCCCGCGAGGCCTTCCTGCTCATGCTCAATCTCTTCCTGCTGGTGGTGGGCTGCCTGATGGACATTTTCAGCGCCATCATCGTGGTGGTGCCGCTCATCGTGCCCGTGGCCGCCAGTTTCGGCGTGGATCCCCTGCACCTGGGGGTGATTTTTCTCACCAACCTGGAGATCGGCTACCTGACACCGCCGGTGGGACTCAACCTCTTCCTCGCCTCCTACCGCTTCCGGCGGCCCATGCTGGAGGTGTACCGGGCCTCGGTGCCCTATCTGCTGCTGCTGCTGTTGGCACTGGCCGTCATCACCTGGTGGCCGGCTCTCTCCTTGTGGACGGGGGGCGTCGCGTGAAGGGGAGCCTGATGGCTGTGCTTTCGCGCACGCGCGCCGCGCTGCTGCGGCCCGCCACTTTGGTGCTGGCCATGGTGCTGGGTGGCAGCCTGCTGGCCCTGGCCTATTCCGGGCCCTTGCAGCGTGGCCTGGACCTGTGGACGGCGGGCCGCTCCGCCGAGGCCCTGGCGGAGTTCCGTCGCCAGGAAGCCACGGGAGAGCTGGCGCGCTTGAACCGACTTATCGTGGAAGGGGAGAGCGCACTGGCCGGTGAGGCGGGGGAAACCCGACGCCGCACGCTGGCGCGGGTGAGTGCCGATCTGGCGCTGTTGGCCCAGGGCGGCGCGCGCAAGGGACTTGCCCTTCACCACGCGGGACGCTTTGCCGTGGCGTCGGGGGACCGGGATCGCGGCCTGCGCCTGTTGGAATCCGCTTATCGCCAGGAACCTAAGCGCCAGGCCTTCGCCAACCGTCTGCTGGAACACCTGATGGCGGGCAAGGAGAGCAGCCGCCTGCGCGAAAGCGCTCGTCACCACCTGGACCTGCGTCCGGACAATCCCATGGCCTGGTACGCATTGGGCGAGGCCGAGCGACGGGGTGGTTTTCCCAAACGCGCTCTCAGCAACTGGGCCAAAGGCATCGAGGTCTTTCCCCTGCGGCCCATGCTCGAGGCGGCCATTCCCCTGGCCTGGAGCCAGGGGCGCAAGGATCTGGCCAAGAACTGGCTGGAGATCCTGCGCTTCCGCTACGGCCGCCCCGGCAGTGGCATCAGCCTGGAAGCGTGGTGCGACAGCCTGGGCTTGAAGGCCGTGCTGGCCAGCCTCCCCCCGGATGTGGAGAGCCGACGCTACGCCGATCGCTTCTCGGAGTTCTCTCCCCCGGGCCGTGAGTGGACCTACAAGGTGCGCTACGGCATCCTTCCGCTGGGACAGTTGAAAGTGGGCGTGAAGGGGCGCGAGGACATCCGCGTGGGGGACACCCGGCAGGAGGCCTGGCGTGTGTATTACAAGATCGACAGCAACCCCGCCTATCGCGTGCTCATCGATCTGCACGACACCTACGAGGCGCTCATCCCCGCCCACTGCCTGCACAGCCAGGAGTTCGTCCTCCACAGCCGTGAAGGCGAAGACCGCAGCGACCGCATCTATTCCTTCGACAGCGAGCGTCAGCGTTTCATCGCCCGGGGCTACCACCGGGAAGGGGATGTCTTCCGCGAGGAGCTGCCACTGGCGCGCCAGGTCTTCGACGGGCTCTCCCTGCTCTTCGCCGCGCGCCGCCAGGTGCGGGAGGGCCGCTACGGCACGGTGCTCACCATCGTGGACGAGGAGGTGCACAAGACGGAGATCCGTCACAAGGGCCGCAGCACGGCGAAGATCATGGACCGTCCGCGCAAGGTGGTGGACATCCACGGCCAGGCTGACTATCAGGGCATCGCCGGTTTGACGGGAGAGTTCTGGGGGCAGTTCAGTGATGACAAGGAGGCCCTGCCTCTGGCGGCGCGCTTCCAGATCAAGGTGGGCAAGATCACGCTGGAGCTGAGCGATGTCCATTGAGCTGCCGACGGGTCTGTTGAGCCTGGAGGAGGCCTGCGCCTGGCGGGAGGATCTGGGCCTGCTCGGCGGCCGTCTGGTTTTCACCAACGGTGTCTTTGACCTGCTCCACGCCGGTCACGCCGCCTACCTGGCCGATGCCCGTTCCCACGGCGACGCCCTGCTTGTGGGGGTGAACAGCGACGCATCGGCCCGGCGCCTGGGCAAGGGCGCCGAGCGTCCCCTCATGCCCCAGGAGGATCGCGCCTATCTGCTGCTGGCTCTGCGCAGCGTGGACGCGGTGGTCTTCTTTGATGAGGACACTCCGCTGGAGCTGGTGCGTGCCCTTCAGCCCGATGTGCTGGCCAAGGGAGCGGATTACACGGTGGAGCAGATCGTGGGTGCCCGGGAGGTGCTGGCGGCGGGTGGCCGCGTGGAGCGCATTCCCCTGTTGCCCGGGCGCAGCACCACCGCCCTGGTGGAACGGCTGCGACGCCTGTTGTCAGGCGGTTCGGACTAGGCCTGAGGAAAGTCGTCGCCCGGACCGGCGCTCAGGGAACCGCACCCTCAATACGGGGTTTGGCGCCTTCATTTGGAGGCCCCAATGACCTACATCCAGCGTCCCCTTGACGCATCCCTCACCCATCATGTGACGGCCCACGCCGGCGGAGAATTGCTGTGCTGCCCGGATGCGTCCAGCCGCAACGCCCTCTTGCAGCGCATAGCCGATCTGCTGCGCGACGGCAGCGTGGAAGTTCATGCCTTTGCACTGATGGACAACCACTTGCACATCATGTTGACCAGCACCAAAGATGGCTCCTTGGCCATTTTCATGAACCGCTTGCTGTCGTGGCATGCCCGTTGGTGCAACCAGAGCCAGGACCGAAAGGGCATTTTCTGGCGGGCGCGCTACGCAAGCGTCCTCATGACGGATGAGGCGCACTTTATCAGCTCGCACCTGTACATCGAGGCCAATCCCTGGCGGGCGCAGGTGGTGGAACATCCCCGGGACAATGATTGGACCAGCTATCAGGAAAGCGCACTTGGGCTGGGGCCATCCTTTCTCGTGCCGCACCCGATCATCCTTTCCCTGGGGCGTACACCCAAGGCGCGCAGGGAGCGCTATCAGGCCCTGATGGAGGAGTATCTGTCCAAAGGGCGCCGCTTGCGGGTGAAAAGCCTAGGCAAACTGGTGGCCGATCCTTTGGCCGGTTTGAAAATCAGGATGATTGATGGAGAGTGATGATCCCTGCGACGTCCCTGCGACATCCCTGCGACGTCCCTGCGACATCCCTGCTATGTCCCTGCGACGTCCCTGCCATGTCCCTGCGACGTCCCTGCCTTGACACCCGCCCACGCGGATCCAACATTGATCCCGCACCGGCACCAGCCGGCTAGGCAACAAGCCACAAGGAGCCATCATGCTTCCCTCGGATCCTGTTCCTGTTCCCGATAACGAGCCTGTCCGCGCCTATGCGCCGGGCAGCCCCGAGCGCGCCGCAATCCAGGCCAAACTCAAGGAGATGCGCAACCAGGTGGTGGACATTCCCCTGCTCATCAATGGGGAGGAGATCCACACGGAACAGCGCCGCGACGCGGTGATGCCCCATCGCCACAGCCATGTGCTGGCCCATTGCAGCCTGGCCACGCCCGAGCTTGCCCAACGCGCGGTGGAGGGCGCCGAGGCGGCCCGTCGCCAGTGGGCGGACATGCCCTTTGGCGCCCGGGCGGCCATCTTCCTGCGTGCGGCCGACCTGTTGTGCGGCAAGTACCGCGACGAGGTCAACGCCGCCACCATGCTGGGCCAGAGCAAAACCGTCTACCAGGCGGAAATTGACAGTGCCTGCGAGCTGGCGGATTTCTGGCGCTTCAATGTCTACTTCGCCCAACTCATCCAGGACATGCAGCCCATCAGTGCGACAGGCATGTGGAACCGCCTGGAGTACCGGGGCCTGGAAGGTTTCGTCTTCTGCGTCAGCCCCTTCAATTTCACTTCCATTGGCGGCAATTTGCCCACCAGCCCTGCGCTGATGGGCTGCTCGGCCATTTGGAAACCCGCCACCACCGCCATTTACAGCAATTGGGTGATCATGAAAGTGCTGCGCGAGGCCGGTCTGCCCGCGGGCGTCATCCAGTTCCTGCCCTTCCCGGGCGGCAGTTGCAGCGATGTGATTTTCAACAGCCCCCACTTGGCGGGCATCCACTTCACCGGCTCCACCGGTGTTTTCAACGACTTCTGGCGCCTCATCGGCGAGCGCATGGACACCTACAGGAGCTATCCGCGCATCGTGGGGGAGACCGGCGGCAAGGACTTCATCTTCGCCCACGCCAGCGCCGATGTGAAGCAGCTGGCCACCGCCGTGGTGCGCGGCGCCTTCGAGTACCAGGGCCAGAAGTGCTCGGCGGCCAGCCGTGGCTACTTCCCCAAAAGCCTGTGGCCGGCCTTGAAAGAGGAGCTCTTCGCCCAGCTCAAACAGGTGAAAATGGGCGATGTGGAGGACTTCACGAATTTCGTGGGCGCTGTCATCGACAAGGGCGCTTACCGCACCATCAAGGGCTACATCGACCACGCACGCGAAGCCGCCGACGCCGAGATCATCTGGGGTGGCGCTTGCGACGACAGCCAGGGCTACTTCATCGAGCCCACGCTCATCCAGACCACCAATCCGCACTTCAAGAGCATGGAGGAAGAGATCTTCGGGCCGGTCTTCACTTTCCATGTCTACGAAGACGCCGCCTACGAAGAAACCCTGCGCCTGGCCGATGCCACCAGCGAGTACGCCCTGACCGGCGCCATCTTCGCCCAGGACCGCCAGGCCGTGCTCACGGCGGACCGCCTCTTGAAGGGCGCGGCGGGCAATTTCTACATCAATGACAAGCCCACCGGCGCAGTGGTGGGGCAGCAGCCTTTCGGTGGCGCGCGCAAGAGCGGCACCAACGACAAGGCCGGCAGCCTCTTCAACTTGTTGCGCTGGGCCAGCGTGCGCACGGTGAAGGAGACCTACGCCGCGCCTACCCACTTCGCTTATCCCTTCCTATCCCCCGACGCTTGATCGGCGGCAGATTGTTGTTCACCCCCAAGGCCCGGCACCCGTCGGGCCTTTTGTTGAGAGCCGTGCCTGGCGCCGGAATTTGGACAACTCCGGCATGGTGAGTTCGTGCCAATGGGAAGCCGGGAGGAAGAATGAGTGGAAATTGTGAATAGCGAAGTGTGAAAAGTATTAAAAGTGAATAATCTCCATCTGGGCACAATGCTTGCAAGGATCCAGCACGACACAGAACACCCATTGGCAACCGTGGAGGTCCCCATGAAGAAGCGCTTGTTTTTCCTGCTGGCCATGCTGCTCACTCTGGGCAGCCAAAGCCGTGCGCAGGACTGCAGTTTCATTGCTTACCACACGGGTTATCCCGTCACCTGGTATGCTTCCTTTCCTCTGGCCTCCGGATCCAACACCTTTTCCAAAATCGCCTACTACCTGAACCCCGTCGCCGCCGGCGACCTGATGACCCTGCGCCTGCAGTTCTACAACAACAACCTGAGCCCGGCCTTGGGCCATCAGGGCAACCTGCTCGTGTCTGTTTACAGCGACAATCCCGCCGATCCGGGCACGCCCTTGAGCGTTGTCGCTGGCCCCATGTCCGTTTCCACCAATGCTTTCGCCACGGTTTACGGCACCTGGGACACGGTTGACCTCAGCCCCTTGGCCTATTCCTTCAGCACCGGCGTGCCCTTCCATGTGGTGTGGGAGTTCGTGCCCGCGATCACCGGCCACAAGCTGGCCCCCCTGGGCGTGAACGGCTTGGGTTATGCCGCCGGCTGCCAGATGTACAACAGCACGGCGGTGCCGCCGGCCTGGGGTTGGTGGTTCTCCAGCCGTGGCGATCTTCTGGAAGAAGTGGAACTGTGCTACAGCAGCACGCCTCCCGGCAACTTGGTGCTGGGCAACTACTTTGTGGACATGGGACGCCTGGAGGTGAACCAGAGCCGCAGCGACAGCTTCTACGCCACCAACACGGGCGGCATGAACACCACCATCACCGGACTGGCCACCACCAATCCCGCCACCTTCAGTGCCAGCCTGGCGGGCGGACTGCCCCAGGTGCTGGCCCCCGGCGACTCGGCCCTGGTCACCTTCACTTACACTCCCGGCAGCACGGCTGTCTTCCGCGACACCACCAGCGTGAACCTGAGCTGGACCAGCAACAGCTTGCCCGTGGCCGTGGAGAGCTTCTTCACCATCGCCGGCAGCAGTGAAGGACAGCTGACCAACGACTGGACGGGGAGCCCCGAGGAACTGGACTGGTTCTTGTCCGCCTCCGGCGACACCAGCATCACGGGCAGCACCTGGCAGCTTTACAGCGGTGGCCTGAACCGCCACGGCTACCTGGCCGGCCACATTTACACGGCGGTAGGGGACACGGCTTCTTCGGAGCTTTACACCTTCCTGGACAATTCCAATCTGGATGACATCAGCTGGCGTTTCGCCTACACCCAGAACTACCCCACCGACACGCAGGACCACGCCCTCCTGGTCTACGGTGTGGAAGGCGGCCTGCTCACCTATCTCTACGGTTATGACATCACCAGCTTCCAGCAGCAGTCCCCCACCTGGGCCCACTTGACGGCCAGCCTGGACAGCCTGCCGGACAGCCTTGCTTGCAGCTTCTACTATGGCGGCAGCTATGCCGACAGCTGGTTCATCGACGATGTGGACTTCACGCGCAGTTGCTCGGCCATCGACATCGCCGTGGACGGCCCCATTGGCGGCAATGTGGAGATCAGCTGGGCGGCCTTCCCCGGTGAAACGGTGAAGATCCTGCACTCCGCCAGCGCCTACGATTTCAGCGCCGCCACGGTGGTGGCCACGGAGCCCTCCGAGCTGGGCCTTGCGCTGGTGCCGGTCGCGGGCACGGCGGGCTACTTCCGGGCTGTGCGCGACTGCGTGCCGGTGCCTGCCACGGTGGGCTTGCGTCGTCTGGATCGCCATCCCGCTGGCGTCACCACGCGACGGGTGGAGGACCTCATGCCGGTTGTGCAGCCGGAAACCAGGGGTGGCAGCGCGCCCATGCTGTTGGACGGACGCTTGATGCCAGTGGAGCAAAAAGGTCTGCCCCTGCGCTGAGCACGGCAGCTTCCTTAGCATGTGTCTGGGAGCGCCCGGCTTTGGCCGGGCCTTCCTGTTCCCCGACGCCTGATCGGCGGCTTATCGTTGTTCACCCCCAAGGCCCGGCACGCGCCGGGCCTTTCCATTTTGCGGGCTTGACTTCGTGAGAAGCAAAGCTGATCCAGCTTTGTTAAGCTGCCAACAGGCTCAGAAAATGGCTTGCAGTCAGGCTGCCGCACAGGCGCAACAACGGGGGTGACATGACAGTGCTTACGAAAGTCCAAGGTCTGAGTGGGCAGATTGTCCTCACCCTCCTGACCGCTGGCATTTTCCTGTCCGTGCGACCTCTCGCGTGCGCCTCGCCGTTGACGCGACCCGAGGCGGCCCAGCCCAGTGGGAGTCCTAAGGACGCCGTGGGTGCCGTGATGGATATCGAAGGCGGATTGTTCTTTGTGCCTGGCAGGACCTTCCACTTTCTGGGCAGCACCTTGGGTAGTTATGACGCCCTTCGTGAACTGCCCCTTGCCCCCAGCCACTGTGCCCAGGTCTTTGATCCACTGGGCGCCTTCAATGGACCGGAGGACATCTATCTCTTCACCCTGCCCTACCCATGCGAGGTGTGGGCCAGCACCTGCGGATCCACCAACTACCAATCCTTCCTGGGCATTGTGGATGAAAACATGCGTCAGGTGGCTGGCAGCAACAGCACTTCAGAGTGTGGCTTCACTGGCGCAACCATCGCCACCTGCTGCCTGCCTGCTGGGAACTACCTCCTGGTTGTGGATGGCTTCTATGGGAGCTCAGGTGGTTATGAACTGACCGTCACTTTCGGTGGCGGAATCTGCGACGCCACGCCAGACTGCGAGCAGACTCCCCTCCTTGCCTGTGGCGGTAGTGTCAGCGGCGACACGAGCGGACAGCTCAATGTGGTGGGTCATCCCGCGCCGGATGTCATCTATCAAATCGAGGTGTCCCAGGATGCCAGCCTGGTGGACCTCAGCCTGTGTGGCAACGCCGAATGGGACACCTGCCTGCGCCTGTTCTCCGGCTGTCCGGAATCTCCAGGCGCGGTTGAGGTGGCCGTGAACGAGGACTTCTGCGGCTGGAACAGCCGCCTGCAGGTGGTGCTGGATGCGGGTCGCTACTTCGTGGTGGTGGAGGGCGCCGGGCAAAGTGCCGGCCCATTCACCCTGAACCTCGCCTGCAGCAGTTGTCCCGAACTGTCCTGTCAGGGACAGCCTGAAGTGGAACCCAACGATGCCGCCAGCCTGGCCCAGTCCGTCAATGCGGACGATGTGCTTTGCGGGACGCTCTTGGCCTCCGGCGACACGCTGCGTGACGAGGATTGGTTCCTGGTGAACTTGCCACAGGACGGCATCCTGAGCGCCAGCGTCACGGTGGAGGGCTTGGACATCTACCTGCGGTTGAACGAGTCCCTGGGGGGCCTGTTCATCGCCGAGGCCGAAAACGCCGGCTTTTGCGGCAGCGAGACCCTCATCAGTCCCTGCATGCAGGCCGGGCGCTACCTGCTTGGCATCATGCCCTCCACCTATGCCGGCGACAACCAATCCAAGGATTACCAGTTGGAGCTCTCTTTTCAGGCGTGCACCTGGACCGATCCTTACCTCCAATGCCAAGATGCCAGCCCTTCCGCCACCCTTTGGGATCTGCGTCGCTCCGACCTTGCCGCCCCGGCGGGCCAGCCTGTGACCAGCATGGCCGATCGCTTCAGGGTGGAAGGTGGCGTCACTTCTGCCGTGGAAGTGGTGGGGACCTGCCTTGCCCTGGACAGCGATTGGAGCGCCATTCCGTGTGTGGAGGATCCCATGCCCTTCATCGTGCGCTTCATGGATCTTGAAGGGCAATGCACCTTGCAGGCGGAGGTGCTGGGGCACGGGGTGCCGGTGGAGGACACCTCTCCCTGGCCTTCCCTGCGCTATGTGCTGGAACTGCCACAGCCCTGGCACCAGGAATCCGGCTTTGTGTCGGTGGTGGGGGGTGGCGATCCGGACTGCCTATTCATGTGGAACACCAGTAACCCGGGCTCGGACCAGACAAGCCTCATGAACGATGGATCAGGATGGGTCCCCATGTCATCCGATCTGAACTTCTGTTTGCTCGCCCAGGCCAGTTGCCCGTCGGTCTCCGACTTGACAATTCACATGGCGGATGGCTTGGCCACCCTCACCTGGACGCCCATTGCAGGCGCAACCCAGTATCGCGTTGTGGGGGCCTCCAGTGCCGCCGGCCCGGCGGTTGAGCTGGGCATGGTGAGCCAACCGCCCTTCGTGGACACGGCCACGCCCACGGAGAGCAGACGCTTCTATCGGGTGCTGGCCATTTGCCCCTGATGTGCGCAAGGATGTTGCCGGGCTGTTGGACCATCTGCTGAGGCAAGGCCTTGGCGCAGCACGGGCGAGATCGTGTGCTGCCCGCGATGGAACGGAAAGGGCTGGGCCTTGGCCAGCTCGTCCTGAACGAGGGCTTCACCACCGTGCAGGCCGGCGACCCGGTGACCTTTTTTGCGGTGGACCTACCTTCCGGCAGCGCCAAGCTTGCGTGGACGACCACGGCTGGCGCCATTTGCGACTCCATCCTCGGCTTCGTTGACGGCTGCGGTACCAGCGCCCTGGTGGGCAAGTCCACCTCCCCTGCCTTTGTGGACCTGGGTGCAAGGACCGCTGGCCGCACATGTGCCGCGTGGTCACCGTCTGCCCGTTGGCCACGCGCAACACGAGGCAGGGTGATTGGCAACAAGGAAGCTCTCCTGCCGTGAGGCGCAGGCCTTTCGCAGCGATGAAACGCAAGCAGCAGATCCCTCGCTCGTACTTGAGCCATCCGCTTCAGCGCCCCACTGCGCGATCGGGTCGCGCACCCCGCATGCGTTCGCGAGAACGAGACGCGAACGAGAAGAAGAGGGGATGTGCAGGATCCGGCACCTTCGACAAACATCCCTTCATGAAGGGCTCCAGCTCGCCTTAAATGTCACTGGAAATAGGAACAAATTGAACTCCTTTTCACCATGTGACGGGCATCACCTTGGCCCGTAGCTTGCTGAGCGATATTCAATGATGTGACGGGCCCTTCTTCTGAAAACGGGATAATCAGGCGGAGATGCTTCATGCGGCGACCCACGCGATGGCTGACCGGCCTTTTGCTGGCCTTGTGCACCCAGGCCTTGGCCCAGAATGGACGCAGCGGTGGGGAGACCATGGCCACGGCCACGCCCATTCCCGTCACGCCAGGCGGCACCTGGACGGACAGTGGCAGCACGGCCAGCGCGGTGAACGACTACGACAGCGCCGTGGCGGCCCTCTTCTGCCAGACGGACACCCACAGCGCCGTCAGCTTTGGTAGCCGGGACCTTTTCTACGCCTTCACACTGGACCAGTCCACCACCGTTGGCGTGGACCTGTGCACCACCACCAATTGGAACTGCGTGGTGGGCATTGTGCGCGCCGACGGAGTGCTGCTTTCCGCCAACAACGACAACGCCACCCTGTGCGCGCCTTCCACCACCCGCAGCACCATTGCCGGCTGCTGCCTTTCCCCTGGCACCTACTTCGTGGTGGTGGATGGGTACGGCTCCACGGCCGCCGGCCCTTACACGCTGAGCGTGAGTTTCAGCGGGGAGAGCTGCGAATCCCTTTGTGACCGCTACGCCGCCGCCACCTTGTCCCTGGCGGCACCGGGCACGGTGATCGGCAGCACGGTGGGCGGTGCCCAGGTTTATGGAAGCGCCGCCGGAGAGCAGGGCGTGGACATCGCCATTCCCTACGCCGGCGAATGGAATTTCGACACATGCGATGCGGCCACCGCCTATGCGGCGGACCTGTACCTCTTCACCGCGCCGCCTTGCGAGGGCGGCACGCTGATGGCATCCAACACCGGTGGCACCTGCGCCAGCATGGCCAGCGCGGGCCGCCTGCTCAATGTGGGCCTGCAGCCGGGCCTGTACCACCTCGTGGTGAGCCACACGGCGCTGGTGGAAGGGGCTTACGGGCTCTCGGTCTATGAGAGCACGCCGCCCCGCGTCACCCAGGGCGGCCCGGACGCTTTTGGCTATATGTGGGTGAACAGCCTGAACGCCGCGGGCCCGGCCGCCGCCTGGGTGGACATCTCCCAGGTGGGCACGCCGGTGAACTTCGCCAGTGGCGCCAGCACCGTGGGTCCCCTTCCCCTGGGCATGGACTTCCCCTTCTACGACAGCCTGCACAGCCAGTGCTACCTGAGCAGCGAGGGTTTTCTCGCCTTCGAGCCCCTGGCCAACAGCTATCCCGCCAACGCAACCATTCCCGGAGCGGCCCTGCCCAACTCCCTCGTCGCCGGCTTCTGGGACGACTTGACCATCACCGCGGGCATCAGCCAGGCCTTCACCTGGTGGGACGCGGCGGGCCAACGATTCATCGTGCAGTACCAGCGCTTTCTCAAGACGGCGGAGGAGATCAGCTTCCAGATCATCCTCGAGGCCGACGGCGATGTGCTCGTGCAGTACCTGAGCATGCCCGAACAGCTGCTGAACAGCGCCAGCGTGGGTCTGGAGGACACGGGAGGCACCCGGGGCCTGCAGGTGAACCTGAACAATGTGGGCGGCGCCCTCTACGAAGGCGTGGCCATTCGTTTCATCCGCCCGGTGGACCTGGTGGGCCCGACCGTCGCGCACACTCCGCTGCCGGACACGGCCCTGGCCGGTCCCTGGACGGTGAACGCCCGCGTTCACGATCCCAGTGGCGTGGTCTCGGCCACGCTGAGCCACCGTCTGGAGGCGGGGACCTGGAGCACCCTGCCCATGAGTCTGGTGGGCGACAGTCTGTGGACGGCGAGCATCCCCAACGGCCAGGGCACGGTGGAGTACTATGTGACGGCCATCGACGGCGCCACGCCCCCCCGCACCACCACCAGCCCCACCTGGAGCTTCGTGGCCCGGCCCACCAGCGGCGGGCCCGACTCCTTCGGCTACCGCTGGGTGAGCAGCCGGGACGCCGCCGGCCCCGCCGTGGACTGGGTGGACATCAGCGCCGTGGGCACATCGGTGGCCATTGCCAACAACAGCCAGTCCACCCTTCTTCCCATGGGCCTGAGCTTTCCCCTATATGAGGCGAGTTTCAGTTCCTGCGTGTTGTCCTCGGAGGGTTTCATCACCTTCGCTCCCTACAGTGGCTTTCAGTCCATCAACTTCTCCTTCCCTTATGCCGGATTGCCCCACTCCATCATCGCGCCCTTCTGGGACGATTTGGGCTACACGGCGGGTACCAGCCAACTGCTTTGCTGGGCGGACACCACGGGCGGACGCTTTGTGGCCAGTTGGCTGAACTTCCTGAAGGGCACCACGCCGCTCAGTTTCCAGATCATCCTGGAAGCCTCCGGGGATGTGCAGGTGAATTATCTGGACCTGCCCGCCGGCCTGGTGAATTCCGCCTCCGTGGGCCTGGAGAACGCCACGGGCACGGTGGGCCTGACGGTGAACCACAACAACGCGGGCGCCCTGCTGGCGGACAATCTCTCCCTGCGGCTCTTGCGCCCCACGGACCTGGGCAGCCCGGTGCTGACGCACACGCCCCTCACCAACACCGAGTCCTTCGGCCCTTGGGATCTGGCGGTGCAGGCCAGCGACCCATCCGGCGTGGCCTCCCTGATCCTGCACTACCGCAGCGACAGCGGCGCGTGGAGCACGGTGGCGGGACAGCCCCTGGGGGGCGACGCCTGGACAGTGCAACTGCCGGCCATCACGGGGCAGATCCAGTACTACCTCAGCGCCACCGACGCTTACACGCCCTCCCACACCACCACCAGCCCCACCTGGAGCTTTCTGCGCCGCCACACCCGGGGCGGGCCGGACACCTTCGGCCACACCTGGATCAACAGCCGCGATCCCCAGGGGCCGGTCTTCGCGTGGGAGGACATCTCCACCACGGGCACGCCGCTGAATCTGGCGGGCAACAACACCAGCGCCCTGATCAGCCTCAGTTTCCCCTTCCCCTTCTACAACGGCGTGAAGTCGGCACTGCGCGTGGGCTCCGACGGACAGCTGCACTTCAGCAGCACCATCAACTACTCCGGCAGCGGTGTCTCCCTGCCCAATACCCTGGCGCCCAACGACCTCATCGCGCCCTTCTGGGACGACCTCAACGCCCGCCCGGCCAGTGGCGGGCAGGTGTGGGTGAGGGACGACGCGGCCGGACAGCGCTTCATTGTGCAGTGGCGCGGGCCATCGGCGGATCTGCCCGCGGGGAACTTCGAGTTCCAGGCCATCCTTCACGCCAACGGCAACATCCTCTTCCAGTACCTGAATGTGGTGGAGGCCGATGTGGCCAACGCCACCGTGGGCATGGAGAACAGCACGGGCACGGACGCCCTGCAGGTGAACCGCCTCAATGTGGGCGGCGTGCTGGCGGACAGCCTGGCCATCCTGCTCTACAGCCCGGGGCCCCTCATCACGCACACGCCCCTGGCGGACACGCTCCTGCCCGGACCCTGGACCGTGGCGGCCCAGATCACCGATCCTGTCGGCGTTTCCCTGGCCACGCTGGCTTACAGCCTGGACGGCGGCGCCTGGCAGAGCCTGCCCATGAGCGGCACGCCACCCCTGTGGTCGGCCACGCTGTCGGACCTATTGGGGGTGGTGGACTACCGGATCAGCGCCGTGAATGTCAACGGCTTGTCCACCACCAGTCCCACATGGCGCTTTGCCCACCGGCCCACGCGCTCGGCGGGTGTGGACAGCTGCGGCATCTCCTGGGTGAACAGCGTGGATGTGACGGGGCCGACCTTCACTTGGGTGGACATCTCCGCCCTGACCACTCCCTTCCAGGTGTCGGGGGGCTTCCAGTCCCCGCCCATGGCCATTGGCTTCGATTTTCCCTTCTACGAAGGCCTGGAGGATTCCTTCCGCGTGTGCGGCAATGGCATGATCCACTTCAGCGCCTGGGCATGGGAACTGAGCAGTGTTCACCCCATTCCCTCCACGGCAGGGGCGGACGGCATCATCGCCCCCTTCTGGGATCTGCTGAGCCCGACGAGCGCCAGCTATCCGGGCAGCATCTGGGTGTTGTCCCAACCTGCCTTGGGCCGCTGCATTGTGCAGTTCCACACCGTGGCCCAGGGTGGCTCGGTCTACCTGGATTTCCAGGTGATCCTGTACGCCAGCGGCGACATCCTCTTCCAATACCTCAATGTGGACGAGGCGGATGTGTCCCAGGCCACCGTGGGTGTGGAGGATCTGAGCGGCACCCGGGGCCTTTCGGTGCACGACCACAGCTTCGGCTCCGTCCTGCAGGATCAGTTGGCCATCCTGCTGCCATTCACCGATCGTCTGGCCCCTGTCATCACCCACGGCGGCGTGCCGGATGTGGGCGTGGGGGAGAGCGTGGACATCACCGTGGGGCTGGTGGATTACGCCTCCGGCGTGGCCGCGGCGGAACTTCGTTATCAGTTGAACGGCGGCGCTGAGCAGACGGTGCCGCTGGTGCCAGGACTGGATCCTCTCTACCACGCCACCTTGCCCGACATGGGCGCGCCGGGCACGGTGAGCTATCGCGTGGTGGCCTGGGACGGCGCCACTCCGCCCAACGAACGCGTCAGCGGCGTGTGGACCTACGAAGTGTTCGCCTTCTCGGCGTGCCAGACTCCCGGTCCGGCCAATGCTCTGCCCTACGCCTTTGCCTATGCCACCGATGAGGACTTTGGCTCAGTGGTGGCGGAGCGCTTTGGCGGCCTGAACGGGCCCATCACCAGCCTCGACTTCCAGGGCAACACCATGGCGTTGAGCCCATCCACCGGCCTATGGTCCATGTGCGAAAATGGGGGCTTGACGGCCCTGGTGCGCGTGCTTTTCCTGGACTTGAATCTGCAGCCCGTGGCTGAGGTGGTGGACACCCTGGCTGGATCCCTGTCCCCGGAAGTGTGGCCCTGCGGCAATTGCAGCGGGAGCATGCTCGGCTATGATTTCCATCTGGAGTTGCCCACGCCGCTGGATTTGCGCGAAGGCTACCTCTCCATCCAGGGAGTGGGTGGGGCCAATGACTGCTGGTTCCTGTGGATGTGCAGTGCCACGGGGGTGGACAACGCATCCCTCAAGAATGAAGGCCAGGGCTGGACGGCCAACACCTATGCGGACGACTTGAACTATTGCCTTGGCGTGGGATCGGCACTGCCCTGTCTGGCGCCGCAGGATGTGCAACTGGTTGTGGCGGAGCAGGATATGCTTCTGAGCTGGAACGCCATTCCCGGCGCCACTGGCTACCAGATCCTCGGTGCCGCCACGGGCGAGGGTCCCTTTGCAAGCCTGGGCAACAGCGCCACCCCTTCCTTCGTGGATGTGGGCGCTCTGGCCACCGGCCGCAGGTTCTACCGCGTGGTCACGGTCTGCCCGTAG
>Ga0172367_10001061_pt1 | contig 41329 bp, 35 predicted proteins | sample Lak10m_FD_114542 | JGI IMG/M metagenome (GOLD analysis project Ga0172367, IMG submission 114542) | Freshwater microbial communities from Kabuno Bay, South-Kivu, Congo - kab_022012_10m | ecosystem: Environmental > Aquatic > Freshwater > Lake | place: Democratic Republic of the Congo: South-Kivu... | reverse complement strand
CCATAAAACGCACAGAATCCTCCCAGAGAACCGAGGAGGTGATCTGCAAAGGTAGGTTTTGACGAATGATCTCAGGATCTGTTTCTGCGGCGCCTTTCACATTGCCAACAACCGGAACGGTTAAAGGGTTGATAGTAAACTGCGCCAGCTCACCGGCAAATCTTTCAGCCGCAGGTTTCATCAGGCTTGAATGAAATCCTCCGGCTACCTCAAGCATGACAATATTTTTCGCGCCTTCTTTTTCGATCACGGCAACAGCTGCTTGAACTTTTTCTGCATGGCCTGTGATGACGATCTGTTCCGGGGAATTAAAATTCGCGATCTGAGCACCTGTTTGGCGACAGGTCTCTTTGAGCCTGTCTTTAGGAAATCCGATAATAGCCGCCATAGCACCCTTTTCAAGTTTGCAGGCATCATCCATAAAAACACCACGCTTTTGTACTAAACGAATGCCGTCGTCAAACGAAAAAGCGCCGGCAGCGATAAGAGCGGAATATTCCCCGAGGCTTAATCCCGCGGTAAAAGAAATTTTTAGCTCGCTAGATCGCGGGTGTGCTTCCAAGGCCCTGAGGGCAGCAATACTGCAGGAAACGATCGCAGGCTGAGAATAAGATGTTAGGGTAAGTTTTTCCTGAGGCCCGTTAAAAAGAACGTCTAAAAGATCATTGCCTAAAATGGATTGCGCTGTATCAAAAACAGTCTTAGCCGCCGGAACAGTGTCGTACAGCTCTTTTCCCATGCCAACTTTTTGAGCGCCTTGCCCAGGAAAGATCAATGCAATGTTTTTCATAAAAAATATTCCTTTGCTACCATTTGATCACGATCGCGCCAGCGACAAGCCCAGCGCCAAAAGCTACCAACACCGCGTAATCGCCCTTGCGAATGCGGCCCACGTCGATCGCCTCATACAATGCCACAGCCGTCGAAGCAGCGGACATATTGCCATATTTTTCAATATTAATAAAGAATTTTTCCTTTGGGATATCCAGCTTTTTAGCGACCGCGCTGATGATGCGGTCATTGGCTTGATGCGGAACAACGCAAGCCACGTCACTAATCTTGATCTTGGCCTTTTCTAACGCTTTTTCAACGCAATCAGCCATAGAATTGACCGCGATCTTAAAAAGTTCAGGCCCTTGCATTTGAATATACGGCAAAACACCGCTCGATTGCTTAGGCCTTAACGGATGGCGCGTCTCCGGAACAATGATCTTCATCAGCTCGCCATACTCGCCATAACTCTCAAGATGTTCCGATAGAATTCCTTTTTTATCTGTTGCTTCCAAGACGCAAGCCCCCGCTCCGTCCCCGAACAAAACACAGGTATTACGGTCTTGCCAATCGATCATGGTCGTCAAGCGGTCCGCAGCGATCACAAGAGCGTTCTTATATGTTTTTGCTAAAAGGAACTGATGGGCAACTGATAACGCGTACACAAAACCTGTGCACGCCGCCGACACATCAAAGGCGATCGCATTCTTGGCACCTAAAGCTTTTTGCACAAGGCACGCGACAGAAGGAAAATTGCTATCCGGAGATGTGGTGGCAACGATGATCAGCTCAAGCTTACCCGCAGCGATCTTTGCATTATGCAACGCTTGCTGCGCGGCTTCAATGGCCAAATGACTTGTCTTTTCATGCTCACCGGCGATACGACGTTCTTTGATGCCGGTGCGCGTGATAATCCACTCATCTGAGGTATCAACGATCTTCTCTAGATCAGCATTAGTAAATTTTCGGGAAGGAACATAATGACCAACAGCTACGATCTGAACAGGCGTCATCAACCAACCTCTTTGATAATATGATCAATGACATTGTTCTCTATTTCATGGATCGTCGCGCGAATAGCGTTCTTGATCGCTTTCGCGTTGGAGCGGCCATGACTGATCATAACAAGGCCATTCACGCCTAAAAGCGGAGCACCGCCATACTCGGTATAATCAGCATGTTTTTTGATGTCTCTCATGCAGCCGCGCATCAGCATCGCGCCTAACATCGACAAAGGGCTCTTTTTGACCTCGCGACGAATGAGCGCGAGGGCTGATTCCATAAGACTTTCGGAGATCTTGATAACCACATTGCCCACATAACCGTCGCAAATAATGCAATCGCAACGCCCGGCAAAAATTTCATTCGCCTCGACGTTGCCGGCGAAATTTGATAAACGCTCGAGAAAAAGCTTGTGGGCGTCTTTGACAAAATCCGTTCCCTTGCTCTCTTCCGCGCCAATGTTCAAAAGCCCAATACGCGGGTCGTTAATGCCCATAACTTCTTGCGCATAGACCTTGGCCATAATAGCAGACTGCAGTAAGTGTTCAGGTTTCGGGTCTGTATTAGCACCGACATCGATCAAGAAAGAAAATTTCTTTAAGGTTGGGATCACAAGGCCGATCGCAGGACGTTCGACGCCAGGCAACATCCCTAAATAGTATGTTGCAGCACAGACAACCGCGCCCGTATTACCGGCGCTCACAAAGGCATTGTATTTAGCTGATTCCTTAAGAAGATTGATGCCGAGGGAAATGGAAGAATTCTTTTTCTTACGAATAGATGTTGTGGCCGGATCGTGCATATCCACGATCTCATCGGTATGAACAATGTCTATTTTATCCTGAGGATATTCATACTTGGCAAGTTCAGCACGGATCTTTGATTCAACGCCGGTAAATGTGATGTTGACATCAAATTCTTTAACCGCCTGGATCGCACCGTCGACGATCTCGCGCGGAGCGTGATCTCCGCCCATTGCATCAACAATAATGTTCATAAAGGATCCTTCAATGAGTGGCTGACTGATTGAAGTCTTTGACAAGATCAAGCCAGTCGCACGAATTTACCCCGCAAGGCTGCGGCCTCGCAGCCGAACAAGGGCTAAGGTTTTATTTCTTTTTCGCTTCTTTGGTCTTGACAACAATGATCTGTTGTCCTTTATAACAGCCACAAAATGGACAAACGCGATGCGGCAAGACTTGCTTTCCGCATTGGCCGCAGACACCTAATCTTGGTGGCGCGATCTTCCAATGCGTACGACGCTTTCGGCCGCGTTGTTTGGAATGTTGTCTTTTTGGTAATGGCATGACTAACGTCCTTTCTTACATTGACACGTGTCTGTGTTTAAGTTCATCCCGCATCCCGCGCACAATCCTTTGCACTGGTCTTGACATATTACGCGGTCTGGAAATCCAAGCAAAATCTCCTGACGGACATCTTCCCCTACATCAATATAGTTCTCTTGCGAATCGACCGGATAGTGAAAATCAAAATGCTCACAAAATTCTTGATCGCACGCTTCCAGGCAACGGCCGCAAATATACCGAAATATCGTCGTTGCCGTGACCTGAGCCCTCACCATCCCGGCAGACTTTTCCATCCTCCCGGAAAGCTTGACAGGCGTAAGGCATTCGATCTCTTTGATGCGAACGCTAAAATCAGCTTGGCTTAACGATCCGTCAATATCACACCCTGTTGACGGGATGCTGCGTACATCGATCTTCATAACGTCAATTTGGCTCGTAAATTCTTTTCAACGAATTTTGGAACAAGTGTTGATATATCCGCGCCTAAATGGGCAACTTCCTTGAGCAACGTTGAAGAAATGAAAGAATGCTTCTCCGACGGCATCAAAAAAACTGTCTCAATGTTACCGGCTAACCGGCGGTTGGTAAGCGCCATTTGAAATTCATATTCAAAATCTGACACCATACGCAACCCACGGATCAGGATATTGGTCTTGTATTTTTTGGCGACATCAACAACCAACCCGCTAAAAGCTTCCACACGGACACCCCGCAAACCTTTTGTTGCTTGGCGTACCATCGCCACACGCTCGTCGACATCAAAAAGCAACTTCTTACGTGATGTTTGTGCTACAACGACGATCACTTGCGGAAAAATGCGAAGCGTTCGCTCGATAATATCAAGATGCCCATACGTAATAGGATCAAATGTGCCTGGATAAATAGCTAACTTAGACATCTTACTGACTCCCATAGATGGTCAAAAATGATGACCCGAACTTCTTTACCCTTATAACAGAAAAACGGCCTTGCGCCTGCGGCAAAGCCTCATGTTTTTCGTGTTGAAAAATCACCAAAGAATTGGGCTTCACTATATCATAGCCCTCGAGGGTTTTCAAGGCTTTTTTTGCCAGTTCCCGACCGTATGGAGGGTCAATAAAAACAATATCAAAGGTCTTTTTCTCGGCGGCAAAAGCCTTGATCGCTGCCAAACCGTCACTCTTTTTGACATCAAAATAGCGATCCTTGCGCTCGGCTAACGGCAAGGCCAAAAGCATTAAATTTTCCTCGATCACGCTTGCCGCTTTGGGGTCTTTTTCAACAAAGGTCACATTCTTAGCACCCCGCGAGATCGCCTCAAGCCCAACAGATCCGCTCCCAGAAAAGATATCCACAAAATCACTTCCTTCAATATACGGGTCTAAAAAGTCAAAAAGGGACTTTCGCATCAGATCCCCTGTGGGACGGATGCCGAATGGCATATAAAAATTTTTTCCTTTAAGACGGCCTGATAGGATGCGCATAAATAAACTTTAATAAAGTTAAAAGGATTGAAAAGTAAGGAGTCACGGGATTAAAAGCTAAATTCTAAATCCGAAATCCTAAACAAATCTAGATGTTCTAATTCAGAATTCCAAGGATTTTTATGTTCTAAAACTCGGATTTTGAAATTGTTTAGGATTTAGAACTTCAGGTTTACCTTTACCCCTCTATCTCTCCCTACCCAGATAATATATTTCCCAAATAACTAGGGTATCGCTTTAAAATTGTTTTTTGAATTATAGCATGTGCGACGTCTAAAAGCTTGGAGTCTTTTTCAAGAATTTTTAAAGCCTCCGCGCGGGCTTCTTCGAGGATATCCAACTGTGTCTGCGGATTAGCGATCTTTAGTTCATTAAGCCCATGCTGATGGCGGCCAAAAAACTCTCCAGGCCCGCGGATCATCAAGTCTTGCTGCGCGATCTTAAATCCATCACGCGTTGACAAAACGACTTCTAGGCGGGCTTGCGCCTGTGGCGTGGTCAGTTCAGCGACCAAAACACATTGAGAATTCAAAGCACCGCGGCCAATACGGCCCCTTAATTGATGTAACTGCGCAAGGCCAAAATGATCCGCGTGCTCGATCACCATGACAGTGGCATTGGACACATCGACACCCACCTCCAAAACGGTCGTTGCCACCAAGATATCAATTTCCTTACTGAGAAATTGCTGCATAACGGTTTGTGCTTGCTGCTTTTTCATCTGGCCGTGTAAAAGGCCAAGGCGGAAATCCTTGAATTCACCTTTCTGTAAGACCTTGTGCATCTGCTGCGCAGATTTCAAGTCAAGATTCTCTGATTCATCGATTATTGGATAAACAATGTACGCTTGCTCTCCTCGCAAGACCGCCTGACGCACGATGTCGTAGGCCTGAGCTGCTTCGGGCTGCGCAACGAGCGAGGTGACGAGATCTCCCCGCCCCGGTGGAATTTCATCGATCGTGGAAACATCAAGATCCCCGTACAGCGTTAAGCATAAGGTTCGCGGAATAGGCGTGGCGGTCATGACCAAAACGTCCGGATTTTTTCCCTTGGCAGAAAGTAGCGCCCGTTGGCGCACGCCAAACTTATGCTGCTCGTCGATCACAGCAAAGCTCAGCGCCTTAAAATCAACAGCCTCTTGGATAAGGGCATGTGTTCCGATAACGATATCCACTTTCCCTTCGCGAATATCAGAAAGCGCTTTATCGCGGCTTTTCGCGTCCACATCGCTGATAAAAAGGCAAGGGCGGACATTCTGAAATGGGGAATGACGAAGGATGGTTGTGATATGTTCATAATGTTGGCGAGCCAAAATTTCTGTGGGCGCCATGAAAGCTGCTTGATAACCATTGCGCACAGCCGCCAAGCATCCAAAAAAAGCCACTACGGTCTTGCCGCATCCCACATCCCCTTGCAAAAGCCGGTGCATCGGCGATGCACTTTCCAGATCTTTGGCAACTTCAGCAATGACTTTCTTCTGAGATGCGGTCAGTGAGAATGGAAAAAGGCTAAAAAAATCACGATAAAGATCCTCATCAATCTTATGCGCGATGCCATCCTTGGCCACGATGCTTTGCCGGCGCAATAAGACCGATATCTGGAACAAAAAGAATTCTTCAAAAGATACCCGGCGATACGCCGTCACCTGGTCTTCCAAGCTTTCCGGAAAATGAATATTCCACAAACTTTTAACAAGATTGCTTAAGGCATATTTTTTACGAATACTGTACGGAAGGACATCCTGAAGATTTGCCACGTATTTTTCCAAACACTGCTTGGCTGATTTTCGAAGTGATCTTTGCGTCATCCCCCGCGTCATAGGGTAAACGGGAACAATGCGGCCAACACTTAACGCCTTATCTTCTTCATCGTCCGTAATAATTTCATAATCCGGCGAAACGATCTGAAAACGATCTTTATAAAGATCGACCTTGCCGTAGACAATGACCTGTTGTCCCAGCTTAAAATAACGATCTAGATAAGGCCGATTGAACCATACACAAAAAACACGTGAAGTCTCATCGCCGAGCTCCATCTCGTAAACATGTTTTTTGGTATACCAGCTTCGACGGCCGCTATGATTTAAGATCTTCCCGGTTACGGTTTGCCACTCGCCGACCTTAAGTTTTGCCAGCGGCGTCATTTGACGCCTGTCCTCATAGCGCCTGGGGAAAAAATACAAAAGGTCTTCGACTGTCTCAACACCCAGGCGCTCGAACACTTTCTTGCGCTGAGGGCCGACACCTTTAAGATACTGGATGGAGATATCAGATAAATTTTGCATCGCCTTGATTGGCTTCTTCGATCATGCACTGCAATATTTCAAGTTCATCTTTGTCTAGCCATAAAAATCCGCAGAAACTACACTTATCAACAATGACAGGATACGCGAGCGTATAGAACACGCGCAGCATCTTTGTTTTGGGGTGCTGACATTGCGGGCATGAATAAAGGCTAGCATTTTTTAGGTCGATCGCGGGGAGTTTTTTACGCGCTTCTACAGAAAGCTGGCGCGCCAATTCTTTGATGCGAGAAGAAAAATCATACTCCGAGCGAATGACGATCCGGTTAATGTTATTCTCTTTTACAAATGCACCACCACAAACATAGCAACGATACACACACGTACCTTCATAACGCTCAGCAGAAAGGCCAACATGACATTTAGGGCACTGAAATGTTGTTTGATCGCTTTTTTTCCAGAAAGAATCACGGATCTCCATATTATCAAACGCTTGTTCAATATGTTGGCTGCCGATCTTTTTAACCCACGTATCCGCCTGCATCCATCCGAGGTTCGTTAGATCCAGAAGCGAGTACGGGCCTTGCCATTGGCCATCCTTGTTGGCGATCCAACTTTTTTCATTCGCGTTAACTGGAGCGGATAAAGAATGAGTGAAAGATTCAGGCGCAAGCGTGCGAGGATGGCCTTGTTGTGATCGCAATCTTTGCTCTAAGGCAGCGACATCGCTATGCGCCATATCTAAAAGAACGTTAAGTCTTTTGGAGACAGGTGGATGGGTTGAAAAAATATTTGCCACTACCCCTTCTCGCTCATCAAGCTGATCAAATCGCGGATTGACAATGAAGATTGCTTCGAGATTCTCTCCCGCAAGGCCTGCCCCGCGCCAACGTGATGACACGCTGCGTAGCGCCTCAGCCAAGCTTAAGGGATCGCGCGTCAAGCGCACAGCGACAGCATCGGCGCGTAATTCACGCTGACGCGAAACAAACATGCGCAAAAGTTGTCCCATAAAAGAGGCAATGCTCAGAATGGCATACGCAACAAGCATGACAGGGATGATCCCTCCGCTGCGATTATTGCTGCTACTGGTTTGCGAAAAGAAATCACGCATTCCCTTTAATGCGGACTTATAAAGCTCAAAGATCGATGTCGTCACTGTGGTCGACAAACAATCGCCAGAAACAATATGGGCGGCTTCATGGCCAACGACCGCCTCGATCTGGGCTCGTGAAAGCCTTGCCAAAAGCCCTTCGGTAACCCCGATGATGTTACGGCCGCTAAAATCTGCTATCGCAAAAGCATTCATAGCGGTTGTCGGGATCACAACGCCTTCGATATTTTTTCCACCCGTCGCGACAGAAACTTCGTCGATGATATTCTTAAACATAACATGATATTTATCTTCCGGGCTTAAGCGCTCAGCCTTCAAAAGGCCTAGTATCTTCTCGACGAGATTATTGACCGTAAAAATCCAATGGCCAAGGCCGCAGACCAAGGCTGCGGCAAAAAGCACTACGGCCTCACGAAAAGAGATCCAACCCCAGTGGTACGCATGATCAAAATGCTTGAGGCTGTATTGTGCCAATAAAAGATTCTTACAGCTGATATACAAAATAAAGGCTGTTAAAAAATAAAAGAGGATCAAAGAAAGAAAGACAAGGGAAATAACGCGTCCCTTGTCTTTTTCGATTTGTGTAAAAGAATAAGGCATAAGAATAGCTAAAACGGCTGATTAAAACTTGACCTGCGGGGCTTCTTTTTCAGCTGGATTCTGGATCTCAAAAAAATCCGCTTTGACAAAATTAAACAAACCGGCAATGAGGTTATTGGGAAATGTCTGGACAGCAGTATTAAACCTGGCAACTTCATCGTTATAGTACTGGCGAGCAAAGGCGATCTTGTTTTCCGTTGTTGTTAGCTCCTCTTGCAGTTTTAGCATGTGCTGATCTGCTTTAAGATTTGGGTAATTTTCAACAACTGCAAAAAGACTGCGCAAGGTGCTTGAAAGAAAGTTTTCCGCTTGTTGCTTATCCTTAAGCCCGCTCGCATCTACCGCTTGTTGACGCGCTTTAATAACATTTTCTAGGGTTTGCTTCTCATGAGCCATGTAGCCTTTGGCGGTTTCAACTAGGTTAGGGATAAGGTCATGACGACGCTTTAGCTGTACATCGATCTGCGACCAGCCGTTCTTCACATTCTGGCGCATGGCAATAAGAAGATTATAAATGCTCACAGAAAATAAGAACGATAATACCATAAGCGCTAAAAGAATCACTCCGACGATCATAGCCCCTCCTTTATGTTAAACATTGCGCATGCGGCTGATCTGGCGATGGAACCGCTTGCGATACCCAATATGAAAAACTTCATGGAAATCATACCCATTGCGAAAGCTTTCCAGTGTGTCTTCTTCTGTCTTGCTCAAAACCTTGTGTTGAACAAGGTTAAAGACGATATGGCCAAAATCTTCCGTCGACTGCACACCCCAGTGCTTTAGAACAGTCAAGGTCATCAGGCCAAACTTACGCTGTAAAAGCTGCCTGATCCCCGTCAACAGCTCTTCGCCGCTAACATGCTTATCCCGTCGAAATCTCTTTTGGGTAAAGGTCAGCGCATCCATCACAAATTCATAGGCCTCACGTTTATAGCGTGTATCTTTCTCGCAGATCGTGTCGACAACAGAAAAAAATTGCTGATTCATAGCTTACCTGAGGGTTGGAATATATGAAATACTTCCGCCTACCTGTGCCGCGTCAAATTACTTATTATTTATTATCTCAAAAATACATCAAAAGAAAAGTGAATTCACATAATTCAAGAAAATGCTTCTGTTTTTCTAAGGCTATGGCATAATGATGTTTATGAAAAAACGAACGCATTGGGCTTGGAAAATTTACCTAATACTTTACAGCATCGGAATGCTTTTTATCCTGTTGACATTCTTGGTCGACGAGTCCATGGCTCAAAAATATTACCGTATCTTGATGATGTTTAACCAGACTTATGGCATCCTTTATCATCTGAATTTACTGAATCTTGTCGTTGAGCTCTTGTGCCTCATCCCTCTGTTTTTGTTTACCTTTCATATTCGATGGCTCCCCGCCATTGTATGGCAGATATTATTTGAGGCGAGAATTATTTTTTTCCTCGCAAGCCACTCGTATGAATGGAAGACGCTAAGCGCCCTAGCTCATGCCGACGGAATAACAACCATCGCAGCGACCCTCATATTCACCATCTTTGTTCTTCCATCCTACATTGCAGTGTTTCACTACGCGTTTAAACGCGATCGCCTTCTCTCTTAAAACGAGTCTTCATAAACAAAAACCCCGCATTCTTATTTCTAAAAATGCGGGGCAAAATTAAGCCCAGTAACTTTCTACTCTCCCACCTCCTTGCGAAGGTAGTACCATTGACCCTAAAAAGCTTAACTTCCGTGTTCGGGATGGGAACGGGTGTTTCCTTTTCGGCAATGTCACTGGACAAATGCATAAAATATACAATTATGTAATTGCAAACAAACTAGTAAAAGAGCTCGAGATTAAAAATGAATTAAAGTCAAGCATTCGGCAGATTAGTACTACTCAGCTTAAATCCTTACGGATCTTACACACGTAGCCTATCAACCTTGTAGTCTACAAGGTGCCTTCACTTTATTGCTAAAGAACGATACCTAATCTTGAGGTGAGCTTCGCACTTATATGCTTTCAGTGCTTATCCCTTCCGAACATGACTACCCAGCTACTACCCTTGGCAGGATAACTGGAACACCAGAGGTTCGTCTCTCCTGGTCCTCTCGTACTAGGGAGAGATCCTCTTCAAGTATCGTGCGCCCACACCAGATAGAGACCGAACTGTCTCACGACGTTCTAAACCCAGCTCATGTACCGTTTTAACCGGCGAACAGCCGGACCCTTGGGACCTTGTACAGCCCCAGGATACGATAAGCCGACATCGAGGTGCCAATCCGCGCTGTCGATATGAACTCTCGAGCGCGATCAGCCTGTTATCCCCAGAGTACCTATTGTTCGTTGAGCGATGGCAATCCCATATTCAACCACCGGATCACTAAGCCCTACTTTCGTACCTGTTCCACTTGTCAGTGTCACAGTTAAGCCTCCTTATGCCTTTACACTCTACAGACGATTGCCGACCGTCTTGAGGAGACCTTTGGGCCCCGTCGTTACGTTTTAGAAGGGAACCGCCCCAGTCAAACTGCCCATCTGGCACTGTTCCCTGCCTCGATTCAGAGGTCAGAGTTAGAATCTAAAAACTATAAGGGTGGTATTTCACCGATGACTCCATCCCGGCTAACGCCGAGACTTCATAGTCTCCCACCTATCCTACACAGACAGATTTCAAATTCAATACCAGATTGCAGTAAAGGTTCTGGGGTCTTTTCGTCTTGGTGCGGGTAAGCGGCATTTTCACCGCTGCTACAGTTTCACCGAGTCCCTCTTTGAGACAGCGCCCAACTTGTTACACCATTCGTGCGCGTGGGAACTTACCCCACAAGGAATTTCGCTACCTTAGGACCGTTATAGTTACGGCCGCCGTTTACTAGGGCTTCGGTTCAAGGCTTCACCTTACGGTTAACCCCTTCCCTTAACCTTCTAGCACCGGGCAGGTGTCACACCCTATACGTCGTCTTGCGACTTTGCAGAGTGATGTGTTTTTACTAAACAGTCAGCCAGGCATATTTACTGTGGCCTAGCAAAGCTCCATCTGTAAAAGACTTCACTTCGCAGGCACCCCTTATCCCGAAGTTACGAGGCTATTTTGCCTAGTTCCTTAAAGAGAGTTATCTCGAGCGTCTTCCCATTATCGTGGGTATCTACCTGTGTCGGATTACGGTACGATCGGCTATGATACTCACTTAAGAGATTTTCTTGGCAGTATGGCATCAGTGGCTTCCCCTTTGGCGTGCCGCGGGGTCCCCATCACCTCTCACTTCATATTTCTATGAAGCTACAGGCTTGGACGAAGACATCCAACACTTCGCACACTTAGCCTCCTGCGTCATCTTAAGTTAATAACGTTCATAGCCGGTTCCGGAATATTAACCGGATATCCATCGCCTACGCCTTTCGGCCTCAACTTAGGATCGACTAACCCTGGGCGGATTAACCTTCCCCAGGAAACCTTGGATTTTCGACGCTACGGTTTCTCGCCGTAGTTTTCGCTACTCGTACCGACATAGTCTCTTCTGCTTTCTCCAGTGCTCCTTACGGTACACCTTCACAGTAGAGCAGAATGCTCCTCTACCGCCCAATCTAACCGAAGTTAGAATAGACCCATGGTTTCGGTTATAAGCTTTAGCCCCGATCATTTTCGGCGCAAAATCACTCGACCAGTGAGCTGTTACGCACTCTTTAAATGATGGCTGCCTCTGGGCCAACATCCTGGTTGTTTATGTGACTTCACTTCCTTTACCACTTAGCTTATATTAGGGACCTTAACCGATGGTCTGGGCTCTCACCCTCTCGACTCTGAAGCTTAGCCCCCAGAGTCTGACTCCCAAAGTACGGATAGTAGTATTCGGAGTTTGGTTAGGGTTGGTCGCCTGGTGAGGCGCCTAGCCTATTCAGTAACTCTACCCCTACTATCTATTGTTTGAGGCTAGTCCTAGAACTATTTCGAGGAGAACCAGCAATTGCCACGTTTGATTGGCCTTTCACCCCCATCCACAGCTCATCGCCAATATTTTCAACTATTGAGCGTTCGGTCCTCCACTCTGATTTCTCAAAGCTTCAACCTGGCCATGGATAGATCACGTGGTTTCGGGTCTACTGCATGTTACTTAGTCGCCCTATTCAGACTCGCTTTCGCTACGCCTCCGTTCCAAAAGAACTTAAGCTTGCAGCATGCAGTAACTCGTCGGTCCATTATGCAAAAGGTACGCCGTCACCCGTTTCACACCTTACGATGTGCATAGGGCTTCGACAGCTTGTAGGTTTATGATTTCAGGTTCTATTTCACTCCCCTCGCCGGGGTTCTTTTCAACTTTCCCTCACGGTACTCGTTCCCTTTCGGTCAGACTTTAGTATTTAGTCTTAGCCCATGGTCGGGCCAGATTCCTGCGGAATTTCCCGTGCCCCGCAGTACTTGGGATACCTCTAGAGCTCTCACGAATTTTGAATACAGGACTGTCACCTTCTATGGCGTGCCGTTCCAGACACTTCTCCTATTCGCTTGAGTCTCATATTAAGGTCCCGCAACCCCTTGTTGCTAGGCAACAAGGTTTAGACTTTTCCCTTTTCGCTCGCCGCTACTGGGGGAATCCCTTACGGTTTATATTCCTGAGGCTACTTAGATGTTTCAATTTGCCTCGTGTCACTTCTTAGCGCTATGTATTCACGCTAAGATATCCTGACATAACTCAGGATGGGTTGCCCCATTCGGAAATCTCCGGATCAAAGTCTGTTTGCGACTCCCCGGAGCATATCGCTGCTTACCACGTCCTTCATCGTCTCAGTCTACCTAGTCATCCTTCATAAACCCTTAGTAGCTTGACAAAACTTAGAATGCTTCACACTGTAAACAGTGGAAGCTAAAACTCGGCTTCTTTTCTGTAGTTTGTCCGCAATTACATAATTGTCAAAGAACGATACGCACACAACGCGTAAAAAAAGATATTATCATTGGTGGCCTTAATTGGTGGAGCTGAGGAGGATCGAACTCCTGACCCTCTGCTTGCAAAGCAGATGCTCTCCCAGCTGAGCTACAGCCCCATCTTTCCTCAGAATATCTTTTGGACAGAGATGGGACGCTTCAATTTCCCCTAAATGTTTCTGAGGTGAATTGTAAGCAGCCCCGATTTCCCTAGGATAATAAAAGGAAAATTGCGCAGCTCAGAACTTCCTCTTTATTTCGGGTCCTTGGTTCTCAACGAGAATCTGGTGGGCCCGAGAGGATTCGAACCGCTGACCCCGTCCTTATCAGGGACGTGCTCTAACCAACTGAGCTACGGGCCCAACTTCCTAAAGTGGCCCCAATGAAAAAATTTAAGCCAAGTTTAACCTGAGAGCTTGTCTGGGTTAAAATTTGTTTCTTTCGGATTCTTCTTAGAATAAATTCTAAAAAAAATAGAAAGGAGGTGATCCAGCCGCACGTTCCCGTACGGCTACCTTGTTACGACTTAGCGCCAGTCATTGGTTTTACCTTCGGCCTATCTACATAGGACTTCTGGTACCCCCAACTTCCATCGCTTGACGGGCGGTGTGTACAAGACCCGGGAACGTATTCACGGTAGCATGCTGATCTACCATTACTAGCGATTCCGGCTTCATGAAGTCGAATTGCAGACTTCAATCCGAACTGAGGCCAATTTTTTGAGATTAGCTCCCCCTTGCGGGTTGGCAACCCTCTGTACTGGCCATTGTAACACGTGTGTAGCCCAGGGCATAAAGGCCGTACTGACTTGACGTCATCTCCACCTTCCTCCTGGTTAACCCAGGCAGTCTCTTTAGAGTGCTTACTTTTAACCCGAAGGCTAAAAATAATTGCAACTAAAAATAATGGTTGCGCTCGTTGCGGGACTTAACCCAACATCTCACGACACGAGCTGACGACAGCCATGCAGCACCTGTTCAGGCTCCTGATTTGACAGGTCGCTCCCCTTTCAGTTCGCTACTTCCTGTATGTCAAACCCTGGTGAGGTTTTTCGCGTAGCATCGAATTGAACCACATGTTCCACCGCTTGTGCGGGTCCCCGTCAATTCCTTTGAGTTTTAATCTTGCGATCGTAGTTCCCAGGTGGAGCACTTAATGCGTTAGCGGCGGCACCGAACCTGTGAAGGTCCGACACCTAGTGCTCATCGTTTACAGCTAGGACTACCAGAGTATCTAATTCTGTTTGCTCCCCTAGCTTTCGCAATTCAGCGTCAGAAATGGCCCAGAAAGCTGCCTTCGCCGTTGGTGTTCTTCCCGATATCCACAGATTTCACCCTTACACCGGAAATTCCGCTTTCCTCTACCATCCTCAAGCTTAATAGTTTGAAGGGCAGTTTCCCGATTGAGCCGGGAGATTTCACCCCTCACTTATTAAGCCACCTACTTGCCCTTTACACCCAATGATTCCGAGTAACGCTTGCCACCTCCGTATTACCGCGGCTGCTGGCACGGAGTTAGCCGTGGCTTATTCGTTAGGTACCGTCAGTCCGCCATTTATTTAACGGCGAATGTTCTTTCCTAACAAAAGCAGTTTACGATCCGAAAACCTTCATCCTGCACGCGGCGTCGCATAGTCAGACTTTCGTCCATTGCTAAATATTCTCGACTGCAGCCTCCCGTAGGAGTCTGGGCAGTGTCTCAGTCCCAGTGTGGCTGACCATCCTCTCAGACCAGCTACCCGTCAAAAGCCTTGGTGGGCCATTACCCCGCCAACAAGCTGATAGGACGCGAGCTCATCTCTAAGCGACCGGCCTTGCGGTCCCGGTCTTTAACCCAAACATCATACGATGTCAGGGTACTATCAAGTATTACCTCCGTTTTCACGAAGCTATGCTCGACTTAAAGGCAGATTACTCACGTGTTACTCACCCGTTTGCCGCTATCAAAAATAACGTTTTGCATATCCCCTTGCGGTTCAACAAAAACAAAATTTAAGATCGCGCGACTTGCATGCCTAATCCACGCCGCCAGCGTTCACTCTGAGCCAGGATCAAACTCTCTAGAATAAACTTGGCAAATATATCTCAAAGAACGAAAAAAACAAAAATCTATAACAGCTTTGGAATAATCCTGAAAAATTTGATTCCAAAGATTAACAGAACACTTTAGAATTGTCAAGAAATTTTTTTAAATTTGTAAGACCAGTGATCGCAAAGAAGCAAACCTTAAGATAGAGTGTTAGTATACACGATAATTTCTATTTTGCAAGTAATAATTTTTGCGCGTTGGCAAAAAATATGGCATCGCGTTCTTGGGCGGAAAGTCCTGATTTTTCAATGACTTCGATAGCGGCAGGAATTTTTTGATTGGCCGGAAAATCACTTCCAAATAAAATATGCTCCGCACTCACAACTTCCAAAGCACACTGAAGAGCAGCAGGCGATTGCGAACCGCTGGTATCAAAATATAAATTCTTAAAAAGTTCGCTTGGGCTAGCACCTAGATCGCGCACAAGATCCCGCCCGCGTAGCATTTGATATGTATTATCAAACCGCTCCTTAACAAATGGCAGCACACCGCCATAGTGCGCAAAAATAAACTTCACCTCCGGAAATTTCCGAAAGACATCCGCCATCATCATTTTACCGATGCACATGGAAACATCGAAGACGTATTCCAAGACAGGCGTTAGCAAAGGATCTTTCACGCGGTCCTCGCCGATGGGATGGATAATTTGCGGATGCACATGGAGTGGCATTTGATGCTTTCCGGCAAATTCATACATCGGAAAAAATATTTCTTCATCCAAATAATGGCCGTTATAGCTCGACGCCAATGAAATGATCTTTAAGCCTAAGTTCTGGATGCTTTTGAGTTGCCCAACAAGAGTGGAAGGATTGTCGATCGAGATGATGCCGGCGCCAATAAAGCGATCCGGCCGGTTCTTCATCAGATCAGAGATCTTCTGATTGTAAACCCGGCAAACCTGATCCCAGCCTCCGAGATTCATATGCGCATCTGTCGTCGGATAAAACAACAGGGCTTTTTCGATACCTAAGGCATCCATGGACTCCAGGTGCCGGTCGACGTTAGACCAGTTCACCTTAAAGAATGCCGTATGCGCTGCGATCTCGGGCGGAATATAATGACTATGAAAATCGATGATTCCAGCCATAATTACAGCATTAAATTTTCTTTAAGGATCTTTTCTACTTCACCAAGAGCTTCTTTGAGTTCGGTGATCAAGTGCACGTTCATTGAAACACCTTTGGACGTTGGCACCATCTCGTCCGTTCCTTGCGTCATCGTCCAGGTGCGAATATCGATCAAGTCATTACCCTTATATTCGCGGATACCTACACGGATCTCTTGGAACTTGTTTTTCTTGAAGGTCTTAACAGTTTTATCCATACCGTCTTGCCTCCTTTCTCTCGTAATAAATTATTTAGCCTGCGCCTGCTTATAATCGATCACCGGCTGTGTCCATGGTGTTTGCTGGTTGATCACAGCTAATTCTAAAGGACACGTATTCGCCGGAACCGATAAAGCGAACATGACCATATCGGCAACGGCTTCCGGAGCCATCAAGCGATCGCGCTGCTCTTTGGCAATATTATCTAATTTATCTGTTAAGCCGGTATCGACAACGCCCGGCAAAATAGAGGTGATCTTGATGTTATGATCGCGCATCTCCCAAAACAAGCCTTTCAGAAAAGCGCGCAATCCAACCTTGAGCGAACTATACGTGACAAATGTTTTTGGGATCGGGTCGCAAAGCGTTGAACCGGAAACCATATTAATGATCGCACCCTGTTTACGCTCGATCATGTGTGGAATGATGAGGCGGATAAGCCGTACATAGCCTAAATAATTTGTATGCGCCAAACGTTCAATGTCCTCGAGCGGTTGCTTTTCAAACGGATATTGACTCGACACACCAGCGTTGTTGATGAGAATATCAATAGGCCCCAATTCTTTCATAGCCGTATTCGCTAAGTGCTGCAGGTCATCAAGCTTGCTCACATCCGTTGGAACGCCGATGACCTTAACTTTATAGGACTGCTTTATTTCTTTAATGGTCTCATCAAGCGTGGCTTGCGTGCGCGCGGCCAAGGCAAGATTGATCCCCTGCTCCGCGAGGCGAAGCGCTATTGTTTTACCGATACCCTTACTTGCGCCGGTAATAATGGCATTTTTTCCTTTTAAGTTCACAGTCATGACCTTTTCCTATCCTTTCGTATCTTGAGGAACAGCTTTTTTGATAAATAGCGATAACAGCAATATAAGAACCCCTAAAACAAAGAACGTGATACCAAAGCTTTTTGCCACAAAGGGAGCGCTGACAATAAATCCTAGCCCCCCAGCCAAAAATCGTACCGCGGAATTAAGGCTGGCAACTTCAGCCCGGCTTTCCTCCGGAAAATCGGTTAATACCGTCGATGCTCCGTTATGCCCGATCGACCAACCCATCGCGGTGAGCGATAAAATGATCGCCAGCAACCACAAAGGATATTTTCCCACCAATAATGCAGAGGCGACGCCTAAGACAAGGATACCGATGAGGCACGCCAGCACTCTTCCTTTTTTATCGGAAACATATCCGCCAGCGATCTGCCCCACGAATCCCATGACCGCGGTTAAGACAAAGAACATGCTGATCGCCCATTGGCTCAAATGGTAATCTTGGCTCAAATAAACACCAAACCACTTGTGCACCCCGTAATATAAGGAACTAATAATAAATATAAATATAAATATATTGCGGATTTTATTATTATATATAAGATTAAAATAATTAACAGAATTTTTTTCTTTCGCGTCCAGATCATCTGACGCCACTGCTGCGGCCGCAATAGCAGCTAATAACCCAAGCGCTGAGGGCAAATAAAAAAGATACCGCCAGTCCGCTACCCCGCTTAAGAAAACGCCCACAACCGAAGCCATAAAGCTACAGCCAAAGAACAGCCCAACCATCCGCCCACGGACGTTCTTGTCGAACATTTTCCCGATCAAAATAAGCCCCAGAGGAATTGCCGCGGAACCCGCGATGCCAGTGAGAAGCCGCGGAATAAAAAAATACCCCATATTGGTTGCATGCGCGCAAGCAAAATTGCTCACAGCAAAAACTGCCATGGTCAAGACCATTAAGAGGCGGAAACTAACGAACTTTGCCAACGGCGCATAAATAAGGGCACCCAATCCGTACGGGATCAGATAGGCTGGAATAATGCGGGAAACGAGAAAAATAGGCAGATTCAAATCCACCGCAATAGATGGGATCGCGGCTTCGATAGCCGCGACATTGAATGAAATAGTAAAGCAGTTCAGGCACAAAAGGCCAAAAACGAATTTACGATTTCTGATTTCTAGCCTCTTTTTCGATCAGATCTTTAAAGATCTTCAAATTATCCTGCGAATGACGGTTGATGAATCCTTCGATCTGCTCGCCGGTAAACTTTGTAAAACCAGGATCCATCTCAAAGTCCTGGATCCATGTCATCAAGATGCCTCCCTCGACTTCGGTGTAGAACCAGACGATCTTCATGAATTTAAATGGGAACATCGGATCATGACGGCACGCATAAGCTAGTTTTTGCTCTTTAAAAAGCCATCGCTTAGAAACCCAGCTTTTGTTCTCATCGTCGGTCAAGCGAAAGGTAATTTCATTTCCCTTGCGCTCCAGGACTTCGGCTTTGACATATTCCTTGCCGAAGAGCTCTGTCCAGCGTTCGATGTGGTTAGAGATATCAAAAACTAAACTATACGGCGCGTTGATGATAATTGAATTTCGTGTGTGTCCCATTATTTTTCTCCTTCTTTATTTACAATTAATTTCTTAACAACTCTTGATAATCTTCGATTATGAAAAGCAAAAAGAACCAAAACAAATCCTTGAGCCTGAACAAAGCGAACGAAAAGAACGGTAAACATCGAAAAAGTAAGATATGCCTGTTGCAAAATTCCCCATTTTAATTGCAAGCCTGCATCAACAAGATCAAGCTCGCGCTGGTTCGTCGTTTTAGTTTTATACTGCTCAAATTTCTTTGCATCGCGCTCGACGATGCTTCTCATTTCAACTAACTGTGGAAAAACTTTTTCCATTCTTTCAAAAGGTGCAGCCTTAATATAAAACACAAACAATTCTGGCAAAATGATCAGCAATGCTCCAATAACAAACAAAAAAGAAAAAGACTTTTCATTTTGAGAGACAACTTTCTTCTCATTTTGCGTCAATTCCATTTTTTCTCCTTTGCTGATATTCTAAATAGCTAAAAACTAACTGAACGGACAAGACTATCCCAGATATTCCCCAAAAAACCATGTTCGAAATAAATTTTAGTGGAGACAAATTATATTTTGCAATGAAACAACTCTGAAGCCAACAGTCTTCGCCGCTATGCAATCTTAATTCAAGAAAGCCTAAAACATTAAGGGTTTCTTTTGTCCATGCTCCATAAATAAGAAAAACTAAGCAAAAAAATACCGCAACAATCTTCCAGTCTGCAGGAACAGGTTCCCTGGAAGGAGTATCACCTAGCTTCGAAGGATCCAAATCAAAATGAGAATTACTGGTTAAGGGCATAAACGATTCTCAGATACTTTCTAGTCCAGAAGCGCCACAGCGCGTGTCCACCCCGCCCCCGCGTTCTTCACCTTGACAGGAAAGCACTGAACGGTAAACCCAAACGGTTTTGGAATAGCGCCAAGATTCCCCATGCGCTCCATGTGACAAAATTCTCGACGGCGACCAAGAAAATGACTGGGCCAAATTTTACTCTTATCCTTGGTGTCGAGAAATTCTTTAAACATCCCAAAACATGGCCTGTCCAAACCGATCGTATCAACACCCATCATCTTGACGCCTTGATCCAAAATATACTCCACCGCATCCGGCATCATGCCGACATATTTATTTACATAATCATCAGTTCCCAAAAGCTTATCGCCCCCAGTGTAAACAAGAACAATGTCCCTGGGTTTCAACTGATAGTTAATTTTCCTCAAAGCAGCGATGACATCCTCTTTCTTGATGACATCCGGAAATTTCATATGTGTAAAATCTAATACAACGCCAGGGCCGATGCACCATTCCAGCGGCACATCCTCGATCATCTTGGCAGGCTTTCCGGCACATTTACTGCCATAATGGAACGGCGCGTCCACATGTGTTCCCATATGGACCGAAGAATTGACGATCTCCAAAGAAAGTAATTCACCGTCGGGAATTTCATCCGCAGTCGCCACGCGCTCACCTTTGGCAAAACGTTCTTGGCCGTTGGGCTTTTTGTTCATCATGATCTCGTTGAAATGCTCAACGCCTTGCGTATGCGTGATACGCGCGATCTTCGCGGCATGCGTTTCAACGAGCGTGTCATCAATGGGCAAGCTTAAGTCAATTATGGTCATAACAAAATCCTTTTTTTATCGTTGTTCGGATATCGGGATTCGGGTATCGAAAACCGAACAACGAACACCGAAAACCGATTACTTGGCCCCTTTAGATCTGATAAATTCCACGATCTCATTGAATGTTTGGGTCTTCTTGAATCCATTGTTTGGAATATCAAGATTGAAGGCTTTTTTAAGCCCGACCGTGATCTCCACCATCTCCGTCGAGTCAATGCCTAGACAAATATCAAGTTTTTCATTTTCCTTGATCTCCTCCGGGCCAATATCCAACACATCTTTGAAAATATCTTTAACCTTTGCTTCTAAACTCATAAAAAACCTCCCTGATTCTTAAGATTAATTTTTTAGCTTGATCCCTACTTGATCTGCTAGGGTTGAAACCTTTGCCTGCACCCAAGTTAAAAGATCCGGTTGTTGCTTTACCGCATTTGGGTTTTCCCCTAGTGCGTACTCAAAGCCTTTGGTCGCGGCCACGGGTGCTTTGGTCACAAAAACCTCCATAAAATACCAGCCAAGAATAAGCAAGCAAAGAATAAAAATAAAAGTTAAGAAAACAAATGGTTTCGATCCCATAAAGCCCTTCCTTTCCCATGCGAACAGCATGGCCAATTCTTTTATTGTTCTTTCTCCGCTGGCGCGCTCATTTCTTTCGTCGAGGTGCATGACTTACAATCATCTTTTGCTTGTACGCTACCGACCTGAACCGACAAAGAACCATCATCGATCGTCGCAGGATCCGCGTCTAGTACCTCATCGGAAGATACGCGAAAAGGCTCAGGGATGATATAACCTCGAACCTCCGCGACTACCTCTTGAGATTTCTTTTCTATAAAGAACACGAACCATACCGCCATGGCAACGACCCCAACTGTAAAAATACCCAGCATCACCCAATGCTTACGTTTAAAATTGAAGAAATTCATCTTCTATCTCCCACGCTCTAAGACTAAAACAGAATTAATACCGCCACGCCCTCGGTTGATCACAAGGGCATGATTAATTTCTTTTGTCTGTAGCTTATTTGGACAATAGTCAAGATCGCAATCCGGATCCGGATGATTCAAGTTTATCGTCGGAGGAACAGTTGCGTGCTCCATCGCGAGGATCGTCGCTGCCACATCCACCGCGCCGCACGCCCCCAGCATATTACCAAAAACAGACTTAGGTGCCGATACGGGAATTTTCTTCGCCTGATCTCCAAACGCTTTCTTGATCCCTCGCGTCTCTGAGATATCGCCGATCTGTGTTCCAGCACCGTCTGCGCAGATATAATCGATCTGATTCGGCTCAAGGCCTGCATCCTTAAGGGCCATCGCAATAGCACGAGAAAGTTCAACACCATCAGCCGCAGGCTCAATACGATCCACGCCGTCGGTGGTCGTGCCGTAGCCAATGATATAGCCATTAATATGAACACCGCGTTTTTTAGCGCGCTCTTCAGTTTCAAGGATCAGGATACCTGCGCCCTCGGCGATCGCCATGCCATCACGCGTTTTGTCAAAGGGACGATAAGCCGTTTCTGGCTCGTCATTGCGCTGCGTGAGAACGCCAGAGGTGTTACAGCACAAAAGCCCGTACGGCGAAACCGGCGCTTCCATGCCGCCAGCAAGGATAAAATCATTCTTGCCGTCATTCAAATTCTTTGCGCCATAGGCGATGGCCATCAAAGCACTCGCGCGATCTGACACGATCGTTTTACTGTAGCCTTTGATCTTATAGTTGATCGAAATCTGCCCTTGAGGCGCTGCGGGAAACCAGGCGGAAGCCATAAAAGGACTTACGCCCTCGCGGCCTTCCAGATACATATCACGTAGTTCAGTCTCCGCATACAGCCAGCCGCCGATCGCGTTTCCGGCGAAAATACCGGCACGTTTTAAATTTTCTTTTTCCATGTCAAGCTTGGCATCCTGGATCGCGATCTCGGAGGCGACAAGCGCCATGTGAGAAAAAACATCGATCTTTTTTAAGAGACGAGATGAGACATTGCTGTAAGCGTCCAATTCGTGGACTTGGCCCGCAATGCGTGATGGATATTTGGAAGCGTCAAAGCGCTCGATCTTTTTTACGGCTGAGCGGCCATGGCTGATATTCGCCCAAAATTTTCGTTCATCAATTCCACTCGGGGACACGATCCCCATTCCTGTGATAGCGATTCTTTTCATTCTATATCTACCTTTCATCCATTATATCGTCGTAAAACCATTGACGAATGCACACCCGAAAAACCACTGCTCGTTTTAAGCATGCAATTCACTTTCTTTTCCCGTGCTTTATTAGGCACATAATCCAGATCACATTCGGGATCAGGGAACTCTTGATTGATCGTCGGCGGTAAAATATTCCGCTCAAAGATCAATGCGCCGATCGCCAACTCAACGCCATTGGCACCGGCTAAAGGATGTCCGATCATCGACTTTAACGAACTGATCGGGATCTTATAAGCCCATTCCCCTAAAGCCATTTTATACGCGTTCGTTTCAAAAACATCATTTTGCCGTGTTGATGAGCCGTGTGCATTAATATAATCAATGTCTTGCGGCTTTATCCCCGCATCTTCCATGGCCAAACAGATGCAATCCTTCATCGGTTCACCGTCGGAAGGAAGATCGGTCATGTGATACGCGTTACAAGTTGTTCCAAAACCGATCACCTCGCAATAGATCTTGGCCCCGCGCTTTTTGGCGTGCTCTAGCTCTTCTAAGATTAAGATTCCGCATCCTTCTGAAATAACAAATCCGTTTCGCTGATTGTCAAACGGACGCGAAGCTTTTTCGGGTTCGTCGTTACGCACGGCTAAAACATTCACCACGTCAAAGGCGCCAAAAGTGATCGGCGTAATGGGCGCTTCTGAGGCGCCGGTGATCATCACATCCGCATCCCCATCACGGATCGTCTCGAATGAGAATCCAACCGAGTCTGTCCCGGCTGTACATCCGGTCGAGATGGTATTGCAGATCCCTTTCAGCCCATACTTTGCCGAAATCTCACTCGACGGCGTGTTAAACATGGCCGCATCGTAAAGATCCGGCCGTACCTTGGCAGGATCAATAGCCTCTTTGCCGCTATCGGTCACCAACGCAAATTCTTCTTCCATATATTTCGTTCCGCAAATAGCGTTGGCAAGCGATACTCCTGCGCGTTCTTTGTTGACCTTGCTTAGGTCCATCTTGGAATCTTCCAATGCCATGCGCGCGGCAACAACAGCAAACTGCACGTAACGATCCATGCGAAGCGCTTCATCGTTTGTCAGTCCCAATTTATGCGGATCAAAATCACGCACCTGAGCTGCCACTTGTGTCATGAACATGGACACATCAAACTCGGTCACACGCTTGATACCGGAAACCCCATTGACCATCGCTTTAAAACAGGCCTCGTTGCCGATCCCATTTGGCGCGATAACGCCGACGCCTGTAATAACCACTCGTCTTCTCATCTTTTTCCCCTCTGATTTGTTTTATTCTTTTATAAACTAACGCTTAGCTCTTGCTTGAGCTGATCAAAACTTAAAAACTTCCCATGGGCCTCAACGCGGTGGACCAGATCAACGATTTTTTCATTGAGCGGCACAGCCACGTGTATTTGCCGGGCAATGCGAACAATTTCGCCGTTGATAAAATCGATCTCACTCGTGCGTCCGCGCAGGATACTTTGTAAAACCGATCCATAGACCGGTTCTTTGCTGAGCCCCGTTAAGGTTTTTTGTATGATCCCTGCGGCCTGCTCGGGCGGCATTGCTGCCAACCCATAGATCCTATCGACGGGAAACTGTGGCAATGAGGCAAGCTCAATATTAGCCTTTCTCACAACAGCAACACTTTCCTTTAAGAGTGCCACGCTTAACCGGCAACAGTCCATATCTGCAAAGGTTTCTTGCATGGATTTTCCAAGAACAGCACAAATACAATTATTAAAATTGACAAAAACCTTAAGCCATTTCATGCCCATGATATTGTTAGAAACGACAGCTTGAAACGCCTTGGCTAAGCATCCGGCGATCTCATGAGCCTTAGGATCGATCATCGTAAACGGCTTTCCAATGATCCAGTCCCCTTCGAAGTTAAAAAAGACTTCACCCGGACGTGTGTAGGTCGCCCCGAACATCACAATGCTCGAGAACATTTTTTCCCGGTCAAAATGAACGCTTAAAATGTTATCCGCCTGCACGCCGTTCTGGCTTGTCAGGATCGATCCTCTCTCCAAGAACTCATGATTATCCTGATAAGCATCCTCCAGATCCTGAGTTTTGACCGTAAAAATATTTAGGTCATAACATTTGTCCAAACGTGTTAACGCTTTTAGGCGAAATGTTTCCTCACCGCGGATACCCTTCACTGTTAGGCCGCGCTGCTGGATCGCATCGACCTGATCCTGACGACCGATCAAGGTTACGTCCACTCCGCTTTTAGCCAGATACGCAGCGGCAACAGATCCTATAGCTCCCGCACCAATAATGGCAACTTGCATCATTTATTTTTCCGTAAAAGGGTGATACTGGAAACCCACGTCATCCATCAAGCGGATCATCATACTATAGAATGCCTTGGGAACCTCTGTTAGAAAAGCCTGGATCACATCCGGCTCTTCGATAACCATAGCTCCGCGCGCTTTCGCATTTTCCTCAGCCTTCAGCGGAACAACTCTTTTTGTGATCTCCCGGTGGAACAAAGGGATCTTGGAGATCATCAAGTCATATTTTTGTCGTGTTGCTTCTTCCCAGCGCATAAACATCACTCTCAACTTTCCTATTTATCAATATTACGGATCAACGGAATGCCATTATCCCCGGACGGAATATAGACCGTCGTATGGTTCGGGCTTTCCGCCATTTTCTTTTGCGCCTGAATGGCTTCCAATTGCAAATACGCCGGCGTCAAAGTCTTGTTAATGATCTCCTGGGCTTTCGCGATACCTTCAGCTTCAATAACACGCCTCTCAGCTTCTTGTCTTTCCTTTTGAAGAATAAACTTCATCTGTTCTGATTCTTGCTCAAATTTCAGCTTTAACTCAATAGCGGTTGAAACAGTCTGCGGCAGCTGGATCGCGCGCAATAACACTTTTTCCAGGATAATTCCGCGTTCTGCTAACATTTTTTGAAGCTCACCATAAATTTTCCCTGAGATCGCTTCGCGGCTTAAGGTGTAAAGCGCTTTAGCTTCATAGCCAACCGTGGCATCACGACAAGCGGAGCGAAATTGCGGCAAGATGACCACCTGGCGATAATTCATCCCAACGGTCTTATAAATATCACTTGCTTTTGAAGGGTCAAGCCGATATAGAACAGAAACATCCAAATGGATAGAAAGCCCTTCTTGCGACGGTACTGGCATGTTCTCCGTCACTTCTTCCGTCTTGACATTCATGATAACTAAATTTGCTAATGGATTGATAAAATTAAGCCCAGGCTGTCGCTCATCCGACGACACTTTACCGAAAATATCATACACACCCACTGTACCCGCAGGAACGATGCGAATGGAGCGCGCCAGCACGATCAAACCAACGACCAAAATAACGACCATAATGCCAATAGCGCGCCCTTTGCGTAAAAACGCTGCCAGATCCGGATCCACATCAATGATCTTGGAGCCACGACGATTTTCGCGCCAATTGCTCATGGCCACAAAAAAGATAATGGCCGTGAGGAACAAGAAAAATACAAATCCTGACATACGCCCTCCCTTGTTAAGTTTGCCTGATATTTACCCTGATGACCGCTGTTCAAATTTTGCAATATTGCTCATAAAATCTTTGACGCATAATTTCGCGAGCATGTCGTAATCGCTATCCATGATCCGATGAATGCGCTCTGGCTTGGAATAAAACTCACGCATGCACCAACTGCCTAAGCGTCCCACTTCTTCGATCGAAAGATGCTTGGTGGGGATCACCGGCTGATGAAAATCCCAATCCTTGAGATCGATCTTTGCTGGGTCAACCCATCCGCACGCGATAGCTTTCCCCCAAGACTGAGAACCAGGAACAGGAATCACATAGTCCAAGGCCAGAATATCCGGATCGATCTCTTCAGCGACCTGCAAGCGCTTCTTGATCGCAGCCTCATCATCATCTTCCAGGCCGATCAAAACCGTACCCACAGTCGCGATATTATTCGCGCGAAAAGTATCGACCGTTCGCTTGATTTGCGCTAAGGTGACACCTTTGCCAAGTTTTTTCAATTCTTCGTCGGATGAAACCTCAATTCCCACCAACCCCATAAAAAATCCAGCCTTGGCCATTAACGGCACAAGGTCCATTTGATTAGCCCAGTCATCCGCACGGCCCAGACAGATCCACTTGATCTGATTGCCACGCTTGATCTTTTCTTCACAAAATTCTTTGACCTTATTGCGATCGACATTGAAAGCGTCATCCTGGATAACAACAACCTTAACGCCATACGTTTTTTCTAAAAGATCGAACTCGTTGCAAATTCGTTGCGCTGAAAAACCTCGCCATGACACAAAATCTTTCTTGCTAAAGCGCGGATCATACATGCTCCACTCATAACAAAAGCTGCATCCTCCGGGGCATCCGCGAGACGTCATCAATTCACAAAATGGCTTCCAGTACGTATGTCCAACATATTTATCCATGGGAAAAAGATCGTACGCCGGCATCGGCAAAACATTTAAATCCGGGATCAGCCCTCGGTGCGGCCCAGCGTGGATATTGCCTTTTTCATCGCGGGAAATGAGCCCGGCGATGTCTTTGAATTCTTTTGTTTTATTCTTTAAATTATTGAGAAGCTCCTCGAGCGTGAGCTCACCTTCCCCGCTTAAAATAAAATCAATTTGAGGACTACGCTTCATTTCCCCTTCATAATAAGCCGAGTACCAAAGCCCACCGCAAACAGTCTTAGTCTTCGGAAGAACTTGCTTAATGAGCCGCGCGCTCTCATTAAAATGCCATATGATAGCCAACCCACCCGTGGAGTGGAGCATATCACCCATCACAACCACATCAGGAGCGATCTCTTTCACCTTCTCGATCATCTGATCATAAGTCAGATCGAGAGCCTTAGCGTCGAGGACGCTCACATCGGCAACACCTTTCATGCGAATATACGCTGCTAATTGCGCGTAATATTGATTCGGTGCCTTGTGCAACCCATGCGTGACCCAGCCAGCGATGGGCGGGGTTAAAAATAAAAGTTTCACTCATGCCTCCTTGTATACAAAGAATTTTTTAAAAAATTTAATAATGCCTGTTATTAGAAAAACTATTCCTGTTCGTGGCTTGCTTAGTCAGAACCAACTCGACGATAAAGACCTCCCGCCCGGCGTTGTATCACGGCAAACATGCTTGAGTTGCATGCACTCAAGCAATCCCTCGACTCCCAATTCCCTGCCAAAACCGCTTTGCTTGTATCCGCCAAACGGCGCTTCATTATAAAATCCGCCATAGGTATTGATCCAAACAGTTCCGCAGCGAAGCGCTCGCGAGACGCTTTCAGCTTTCGCCTTGTCTTTTGTCCAAACCATAGCAGCTAATCCATATTTTGAATCATTAGCGATCTTGATCGCTTCATCGACGGTTGAAAATTTTATGATCGACAAGACCGGTCCAAAAATCTCTTCCTGGGCGATCGTCATGGAGTTTTTTACATCAGCAAAAATGGTTGGCTCCAAAAACGCCCCTTTTTCAAATTCTGCACCGCTGGGAATCTTCCCGCCGCAAACAAGCTTCGCCCCTTCTTTTTTACCCTGCTCAATAAATTTCAAAACACCATCACGGTGTTCACGGCTGACTAACGGGCCAAATTCCGTCGTATAATCAAGGGCATTACCGATCTTTAATCGCTGCGCCTCTTTGGATAGCTTTGCGATAAATTCATCATAAATTTTATCTTCTAAAAGCAAGCGTGAGCCAGCCACGCACATTTGTCCCTGATTCATGAATATTGCGGTCATGGCACCACCCACCGCCGCATCCATATCGCAATCGCTGAAAACAATGTTGGGTGATTTTCCACCAAGCTCTAAACAAAGTTTTTTTGTATTCGTCGACGCAAGCTTCATGACTTCTTGTCCTGCCTGGTTTCCTCCGGTAAAGGTCAGCATGTCAACGTCAGCTGATCTTGCGAACTCCTCGCCGACTTCACGTCCGCCGGTGACCAGATTTAAAGCGCCCGCAGGTAATATCCCTGCGATGATTTCAAAAACCTTAACAACCGAAAGGCTTGCCACGCTTGAAGGTTTATAAACAACGCAGTTGCCTACCATTAACGCCGGAGCAACCTTCCAGCCAAAAAAGATCAAAGGATAATTCCACGCCGCGATGGCTGCGACAACGCCAACAGGCTCATAACAAAGCTTGCTGTCAACCGGTGCTGCAATATTTAATTTTTTAGCCTCGAGCTCATGCTTGATCTTTGAAAAATACGAGAACGTATCCGCACATGTCGGCACATCAATGAAGGTGGCTTGCTTAATGGTCTTTCCGGTGTCGCGGCTTTCGATCTCGGCCAATTCTTTAGCATGCGCACGGATTGCTTGTGCAATCTTTTCAAGTGCTTGACCACGCTTCTCCATAGGCAAAGAACTCCAAGCGCCTGAAACAAACGCCTGCTTAGCAGCAACGATCGCCTTTTGGGCATCAGCAGTCTTTCCCTTGGTAATTTTGGCGATGGCTTCACCCGTCGATGGATCGACAGAAGAAATAAATTCATTTCCCTGAGACGCAACCCACTCGCCATTAATAAATAATTTGTATTCGTTCATAAATTTACTCGACTGGCGCTTGCTGCCAAAGTTCAAAAAGACGTGAACATGGGGCATACCATTTTGAAATTTTTGCAAAATCACCTTTGAGCATCATTTTCTTTTGCGTTGTCGCGACAAAAGGGTCGATCTCGCGCGCAAATACAGCACGCCAGATCTTTTCCGGGGCCGAAACCACAAACTCCGCATCATCCGTATTGCTGACATCCTTGATCTTTCCTTTTTCAAAATCAAAACAATACGCCTGGCTCGTCTCATCAAGCTTGACCGCCAAGCGCATGGTCATGTTCGTACTTTCCCCCAACTTCTTTAATTGTTCATCGGCATTAACAAGACGGACAATTTCATCGATCTGCTCTTTAGAAAAAAGCTTAAATTTCTTTTGGATCTTAACGTCTGGGATTGTGCCTGCAGCCTGTGTCCTGCCGCCTGCCTCTTTCTGATAAATACGGCTTATGGCGTCCATTTTTACAGATTCCTCGAGACATTGGATCAATAAAAAACAATCAAAAAGTGTTTTGCCCATAGCCAAAACGCCATGATTCTTGAGGACCATAATATTGTTTTTCTTCAAGGCCTCAATGACCGGCTTCACATCGGTCACGGTTGGCGTAAACTGCTCAACGCATGTGACATCACCTAAATAGAGCCGAGACTCGAACGTGCTCGGCGTCAGCATATTATTGACGTGAAAATATCCGCCCGCACAGGTCAGATGGGTATGAATGACAGCCTGCACATCAGGAAAATTCTTGTAAATCGCCGTATGCAGTGTTTTTTCAGATGACGGCTGGCCACTGCCAAAAACTTTACCATCGACATCCGTCAACACGATATCTGCTGCTTTAAGCCGTCCCAAGCATGTGCCGCGGCCGGTAATAAAATATTTTTTGGCGTCTACGCGACAACTTATGTTGCCGTTTAGACCTGAAACCAGGTCCTTATCCCAAAGGAGCTTTCCTACTTCAACGATCTCTTTTTTCATGCGGGGCACCATCATAAATAGATCTCCGTTAGATATGTTTTAGGAACATCTTCCAAAAGCGGAACAAATCCTTTAACCCCTTTAGCCGCTACACGTTTACCGGCAAAGGAAAAAATGCTCTTTTGCGGTGCCAAGATGGCACTTTTCTTAGCAACTGGAAAAGCCTTGACCGCCGCATGATGACGCTTAGCCAAAATGCTTAAAATGAAGCTTCCGACCGAACAAAAAAGACTGTCGCCTTTATCCTCCTGATATGTGACCCAAACTTCTTTGACATACCCTTTTGAAAAACAAAATCCTGCCATGTTATCTGCGATCAGGACTGGCTTGATGCGATTTTTTAATAACTGCGCGCACAAAACCTTTGCGCCTTCCAATCCCGGACGACCTTCTAGCACAAAAGCACTCTTCACTTTTCTTTCTTTGAGCAGCGCAAAAAAAGAAGGATGAAAATTACCGTGTACCATCACGGCTGGTTGTGTAGACTTATTGGACATTGATCGGTATCGCCTGTGTAATTAATTCGCTCGGAACAACATCAAACCCTGGATAAAATCCTTTAACGCCTTTTGGTGCGATTCGCTTTCCTTTAAAAACCAACAACTCATCTTCACAGCGGATCTCGATCGGAATATCATCTCCCTGCGCTATCCCCCGCGAAGGCTGCGTCAACACATAAACCGGGATACCAAATTCTTTCGCCGCAACAGCGATCTGATAGCTCCCGATCTTATTCGCGATATCGCCGTTGGCACAGCTTCTGTCAGAGCCGATCACTACCGCGTCGACCATGTCCTGGCTTAACAGTGCGGCAGCCGCATTATCCGCGACCAACGTAATATCGGCACCCACAGCACGCAACTCCCAGGCTGTTAATTTAGCACCCTGAAAATAAGGCCGTGTTTCTGTGGCAAAAACTTTCACGGATTTGCCCTCTGCCTTGCAAATGGCAACCGCCATCGCTAGCTCACCGCTCACATTACAATGGGTCAAAATGCTATCATGACGCTTTAAGGCTTCCGCAAGCTTTCGTACGCGCTCCAAGCGGCGTCCACGAATTGCCATCAAAAATCCTTGAACGTTCTTTTCCAAAGAACTTTTTACATCGACACCTTCCGCCGAAAACTTTTTAGCCCAGCCCACCACCATCGATGTCACTTCTCCAAATGGAAATGTCGGACGACTCTTGTTAAGAGCCATAGCGGCAGCCTCAAGCTTTTTAGCTAAGATCTTATCGTCACCTTTTTTGTTCGACGCCAAGATCAACAAAAACGTGCTCAAGACAACTAAAAACTGCCCGAACGCGCGTGTTTTCATTTCCCGGATAACCTTGACAGCTTGCGCCACATTCTGAACTTTGACATAGCACATCTTTTCTGGCAACAGCGTCTCATCAAGGACAAGCAATGTCTTGCCTTCAAATTTCGCCGGCCAAAAGAGGGGTGATTCAACAGACATTATTTTACAAGCTCCAATAATTGCTCAGGATCAAGGCTGCGTCCCGAGCAGGATCCGCCCCGAGGGATGTCCGCGCTCTTGGGGATGTCAAGCCCTTGCTCTAACCCTTCCACGCTTCCAGAAGGCATCCATTTATTGTTAAAATAAATAATGCGATTTCCCCTTCCCGAAGAAAACTCTGTTAACTGAGGAGTGATCTTGGCAACATCATCATCGGAAAGCCCCTGGATCACGCCTATGTTCTGAAGCCAACGCAATTCCTGCGCCATGGCCGCGCCAAAATCGAATGTCTTGCGATTGACATCAACAGCTTCTTTCGCACCCCGGTCTGTTAAAGTATAGGGGATCCGGATCACCACATCTAGACCCTTCGTCTCGATGTAATCATAGCCGCTCCCTTGGGGTTTGCGCACAGGCTCGCTTAATACATCCTCCGTAACGATCACAACAACCTTATTGTTGTAGTGCGAAACATAGACCAATCCTTCGACGGAGTCGAAATGGATCTTCTGATGCTTGACATCAATTGCCTCAGTTAGTTTCGCGACATCATAAGTAACACCGGGCTTTGTCAGCAAAACTTCAGTCGAAAAGCCGACATCCCAATCAATGCAAGAAAAAGCTGCCACGCAAACAATACCGCTTGCTACGATAAGCGATCCTAAGGCAATGAATGATCGTTTTTTCATTATTTTCCTTCGAGTTTCTTGATCAAATTAAGCGCAATGCCGATCATTGAGCCTTCTGCCATATAATAATTTGGGTCCATAAAACCCATCTCGCCTGTAATGATGTTGTCGCTGACCGCCAAAATAACCGCCGCTTTAACTTTATAAAGCTGGGCCAAGGTTAAAAATGTCGAGGTCACCATGTCAACGCCGATACAGCCTTCGTCAACAGCCTTTCCAACATGCTCGCGTGTTTCGCGCAAAATGGCATCCGTGGACCATACTTTTCCCTTGTGAACTGTCAAGCCTGAACCTTGCGCCACATCGCCAAGCGTTTTTGTCAGCTCGCCATCAGCCTGGGTTTTAAAATCACTATTAACATAGTAAGGCGTGACACCGTCTCCGCGCATCGCAGTATCGGCTATGATCAAGTCACCGACCTTGATATCTTCTCTTAACGCGCCGCAACTTCCAATGCGAACCATGTATTGCGCCTGGGCGTTACATAGAATTTCTGTTGTAATAGCCGTATCAGCCGAAAATCGGCCGCCATTGATCGCAGTCACTTTCGCTCCCGCGAATGTTCCGGTAAACATCGAATACTCCATGAAGGAAAAATTCTTGACCGGATTTTCGATCTTTTTCAAAAGGCTGTCGAGTCTTTCTTTAGGGCCTGGAACAAGAGCGTATTTGCCGATGTCTTGCGGACGAAGCTGAACCATGTGCATGAGATCTTGGCCTGTTAAATGAACATCTTTACGCATCTGCGACATATAAACTTCCTTTCTCTATTTCTTTAATGCTTCTTTGTCTATTTTTCCTAATCGATTCTTCGGCAATTCTGGCAAGATCACGATCTCCTGCGGGACTTTAAAGTTCGCCAAATGATCTTTAGCAAAAAATCTTAACTCTTCAGAGGTTGCAGCGACCGAAGGCTTTAATGTGACAAAAGCTTTCACAGCTTCACCGCGAAGCTTATCCGCAATGCCAATGACAGCCACCTCGGCAACCGCCGGATGTTTGTGGAGCGCTGTTTCTACTTCAGGGGCGTACACAATTTGTCCAGCGACCTTGATCATTTCTTTTTTACGCCCTACGATATACAAAAATCCTTCCTCGTCAAAGCGTCCTAAGTCCCCCGTATGGAACCATCCATTCCAGATCAAGCTTTTGGTCGTCTCAGGGTCTTTGTAATACCCGTCCATCACGACCCAACCGCGAATAACGATCTCGCCGATCTCCCCGGGCGCGAGCTCCTTTTCTTCTTCATCAAAAATACGTATCTCGCAATGCGGAGCGACCTTGCCCACGCTTTCGATCTTATCACTGTTTAGCGGCGTTACTGTATTCGGCGGACAAGTTTCGGTCATGCCCCAACCATTCAAGAGTCGCGCGTTCGGGCAATGCGCCTTGAAAAGCCGCATCATGTCAGGCGAACTTGGCGCGCCAAAAACCACCATCCATCGAATGTACGAGAGATCAAATTTATCAATATTTTTTAGCGTTAGAAATGCCATATACATGGCTGGCACAACATGAAAACATGTGACCTTATATTCTTGAACATTGCGCAAGAACTCAACCGGATTAAAGCGTTCCATTAAGATCAGCTTAATACCAAACAAAATACAATTCTGGATATAAATAAGTCCCGCGATATGGCTGAGAGGAAGCGCGCAGAGCTTGACATCTTTGTCGCTTAAGTCGACAAAGTGATGCATCGCTGCGGGTGAGCCGTCGAGGTGTTTATAGTTTAGGACAACGCCCTTAGGTCTTCCTGTTGTCCCGGAGGTATACATAATAAGCGCCGTATCCTTCTGGGAGGCATCAACGCCTATGGCATCTGTTGCAGCCTGGCTAACAAACTCTTGATAAAAACGGCTACCTTCGACTTGCGGCTGAAGGCTAATGATCTCTTGAAGAGCGGGAACAACACTTTTTAACTGTTGTGGTAATAAATTTTCTTTGGGGAGATAGATCAAATATTTAGCTTCAGAATGCGTCAGGCAAGAAACAATTTCGTCTTCCTTGAGCATAAAATCTAACGGCACGCCAGTTGCTCCAAGGCAAAAAACAGCCAAATAGCTATAAACGTACTCTGGACAATTCGGCAAGTATATGCCGACTCTGTCCCCTTTGCCGACACCTAAACCTTTTAGGGCGTTCGCAAGCTTGAAAACCTCTTTTGCAAGGTCTTGAAAGCTGACAGGATTATCCTTAAATACAATGGCTGGTTTATGCGAATAAACCTTTGCTTTATCAATTAGAAGTTGTTTGATATCCATAGGTTATGTTCTCTTTAGTCAGTCATTTTCCTTCTAGGGTGCCTCGCCAAAAAGACTCGGCACACTAATTTCCTTCTGGAAAAGCTAAAAGTAAGGCTATACGCAAGAAATTGCGTCTCGCTTTAGAATCAAAGCTTGACGCACTACTTTCTTTCTGGAAAAAACAAACTTAAAGGAAGAAAGTAGTGAAATTTTACTAGTATGATTTTAATAAAAAAACACCCTATGTCAAGGAATATATTAATATTTACTTATATATTATATGAAGAATGTCGATTAGGAGGGGTTTGATATGGGCGATTCGGTTAAATTGGCGCTAATAAGGCCTTGAAGATTTGCGATAGGAACAATATTAAGGATCACTGGCGCAAAACCCTGGATATTGTTAAGGTCAACATTCTGCCATTCCGCTGGCACGGCAAATTCGATGTCCTGCCCCTTGGTCTTCAGGTCAAGATTTTTAGCGTTAAGGTCAATACCGCCAACGGGATCAACTGCTGGCGAAGATATGCCTTTGCGAGAATTTTCATAAACTCCAGCGATCGCAGGAAGATTGTTACGGCCTAAGGCTGTGTCGCGGACCTGAAAGTTTTCAGTTCGTGGCAGACGGTTAAGATTTTCGACAATAACTTCATCGACCGCGCTAAGACGATCCTCGTTCCATGCCCTAAGGTTCGTCAGATAAGCAAACGAAACTTTTGCATCAGAGCCGAAATTCTTGAGGGCAGCATTAACTTTTTCAGAGAAGTCCTGCCTAGTCCAGTCCGCAGTCACAGGTACAATCTTGCCTTCTTCGGCTAATCGCTTGATGTTGACGAACTTCTCTTCTGAAGAAAGCCAGCTGTTTGATCTACCGATGTCCATGAACATCTGATTAATGTTCACGATAACGCCGCTTGTTGTAGTGAACTTCTTCCAGAAGGCCTTGGCGTCAGCATCATTGGATAACGCTGGATCACTCTTGACGATTTTACTCCATAACGCTAAGAGGTGTTTTTGGATTTTCTTCTCAGCTCTGTAATTATTCCTGTATTGAGACAAGATCGCTTTCGTCAAAAGGGTCTCTCTTGCCCGGCTGTGTATTTCCGAATCCAGAAAAATATCATTGAGATCAAATTTTGAGCAGTCCATGCCAGTTAAAAGCGCAAAAAGATCCCGACGGTCTTTGGCGATTCTTAGCAAAGCGTTCCTTATGCGCACCCATCCAGTCACTGCCGGCTCATAATCACAAATAATACCGCCCTCATCGCTATCCGCAAGAAGATCAAGTGACACGGCCGGTCCGGTCAGGACCATGACCCCGGGATCTAAATTTTCCGGCAGCTTAACGCCGCGTTCGTTGGTCGAGAAAACGTATCTCTGGAAACTATTATATCCTGCTGTGTTTTTTATGGACGATGACGCGGTCATCCCACCCTTTTCGGCTTCCTTTAAAATCATCTTAGCGATGTTTGCAGCGGTTTCATCTATTTTTTCTTCTGCTCGTGATTGATATGGTGCATCGTCCAGACGCCTAACGGCATCAAAGATCAACTCCTCTTTATTCGGATGACCATTTAGCTGGTCAGACAAATAACCTTTTAACCATGCATAGGTAACATCGGAGGAATGCGGAACATTGAGGTTGATATCGATCGACGATGGATTAATATTCTGGCTTGTTCCTTTTTGAGACATCTTGAGGCCTTGACTCGCCCCTTTTTTATACGGCAACTGAACAGCCTTGATGGGAGCAATGCGAAAAGCTACAGGTTTGTTTTCTTCTTGAGATATGCGAATAACCTGATCATTCATCAACAAACTATAATAAGCTCTAATATATGTCGCTCCAAGATTGCGATGGTTTGGTACATAATGCTCAAAATTTTCTTCGCCTTTCAACTTCGGGACAACCTTATCCCTCCAGAATTCATACCAATCAATCTTGCCAATGGCAAGCAATTCTTCGTTAAACATTTTCAATAGCGGGTCGTTTACCAACATCGTACCTGTACCTTTGGTAGATATCATCTGCGCTTGCGGTGACCTATCAAGGATCGCGGAAACATTCTTATAGCCACCACAACCCCCCATAAAAGCAAATTTTGTTTTATCAGAAATTCTTTCTATGGTTTTGTAGGCATGCGGGCTATGTCCTCGATGGATTTCGCTTTGGGGAATAATATTATTTTCTTTAAAAAAAGACTCTATATCTTCTTGCCCTTCGAATTCAAACTCAGGTTTATTGCTGTATATCTCAATAATCCGATCCCCGATCTTCTTGCTTGTTACGATATAGCTACCTCGATCTTCAGATTTCCAATCAGAAAACTTATTCCGAAAAGAATTATAGGAGCTTGTTCCATCTAGATCATTATAAAATGATTGACGCTGTATATGCTTGCCTTGAGAATCAAACATAGAATTCTCAGATAATAATGCTTGGTCAGAAAGGTTGTATTGCCTAGAAACGTTCCTAAACCAATCGTCATTGATTACTTCTTTGTAGCTAAACATGCCAGCAAGTAAACCATAGGCATTCATTCCGTCGAGGTCGTTTATTTCTGAAACCCTAGCATATTCTTCCTTAATAGTCTTTTGAAGCGTTACAAGAATATCCACATCTTCGATCGCGCTAAAAGCATCGGCAATGGTAGCGCCTTGAGCAAGCATATCTTCTTCTCTTTCAATTCCTTGCGCAAATGCTTTAAAAAGAGTTTCGTTATACTCCTTATCGTTCAAAGACACAAAATCTTGCAAGCGATCATAGCTAGCCATTTCTTCGATAAAAGTACGAAACTCGTTGTAGCCTACTGACCTCAAAAGATCTTCCCCGGAAAGATTTTGTTTCTTTAGCTGTATAAACATACGATCAAACAAGCCGTTGAAAGAAGATGTGAGCATCTCTTCCCTGCCATATGCCATTAAAACATAAAGCTCTTGAACAGTTGCATCTTTGACTGAGGCAAAACGTTGTTCAAGGGATCGATTGCGATCATTGATTGGTTCAGCTGCAGCTAGTATTGCTTTCCTAAAATTTCCATCAATTCTAGACATTATCTCTTTGTCCGTAATGAAGTTGCCTGTTATAAAATTAAGAACTTTTTGATTGCGCACAGCTAAAACACTCAAAGCATTCACTGCTTCTTTATTGCCGCTCTTTGCAAGATCTTCAATGGCAGATAGCGCTGCTGAATGATCATTTGAAGCCAAATTCTTTAGGACGTTGACTGCGACAACATCACCTTTTTTGGCACGCCCTGCAATCTGGGTAACATCAAGGCTTTCGATCGCCTCCTGGGCTGAGGCATTCTTGTAATGGCTCAAAGAGTACAAGGAATTAATCGCATCTTGATCACCATTTTCTGCAAGATCTTTAATTTTAGCTACTTCAAGAGTCTTTAGAGCATCTTGGGCTTTCAAATTTCCAGAATACGATAAGCTAACCAAAATATTAACGGATGATGGATTACCCTGCTGAGCAAGCTCCTTAATGCTTGCAACATCCATATCTCTAACGGCCTCCTGAGCTGAAGCATCACCCTTAAATGCCAGCTCTGTAAGATATTGTGTTGCTGTTTTGTCTCCCTGCTGAACAAAATTTGATAGTTCCGACAAGGCTAATGAATTACCGTAGGAAGCTAAATATTTTAGCGAACGAATCGCCTTCTCATCTTTTTGTTGAGCAAGGCTCGTGATATTTGATATATCGAGGTTCTCAAGCAATTCTTGCGCCATAGAATTATCATAGGTTGCTAAATTTTCCAAATAAGTTATCGCTTCTGGACTACCTTGCTGAGCTATCTGGGCAAGGGCGGATAAGGACGAGGCATTTCCATGCTTTGATAAATTCTTCAAGACCATCGTCATGCTCGCGTCACCCTGCAGAGCAAGATCGGTTATGATCGACACATCAAGGCTTTCTAAAATATTTTGCGCAGAAAGATTCTTATGGGCTGATGCCAAAAGCTGTAAAGAGGTAATGGTCGCTAAATCGCCCCCGGACGCAGACTCGGAAAAATTATTCATATCTAAATTCTTAAGCGCCTCTTGAGCTGAAGGATTCTTCCAGTCGTTACCTGCCAGCTCCTCCAGGACTCCAAGGAACTCTAAGCTGCCTTGCTCGGCTTTAGCCTTAAATTCCGAAGCTATTGAAACAGCACTGAGAGCTTGCTGGGCTGAAACATTTGAATACGTATCAGCTAATGTTTTTAAATCATTGATTGACTCTAGGTCGCCTTGCCCAGCCTTTTCCTTGTACCCCGACACATTAAGCGACGCAAGAGCATCTTGAGCCTGGACACTGCCGACATAGGCTAAATTACTCAGAGTAAAGACTACTCCCGAAACGCCCTGGCTAGCCAATTCTTTGTATTTAGCCACATTGAGATTTTGAATAGCTTCTCGACTCGAGGAATTATCGTAACTAAGCGCCAAGTCACTCAATTCTTTAGCTGCTTCAAGATTTCCCTGTTCAGTGAGCTCTTTGTATGTGGTCACGTTAAGAGTTGTGAGAGCTTCTTGGGCTGAGAAATTCCTTCCGCTTTCTAGCTTGCCTAACTCTCCAAGAGCAGCTATATCTCCCTGCTCAGCCAGTTCCTTAAGCTTGGTTACATCCAAGTCTGTAAGAATTTTCTCGGCTGCGCCATTATCATAATAATATCCCAAAGTTCTTAAACAGGTGATCGCCTCTAGATTGCCTTGCTCAGCCAAATCTTTATACGTAGTCGCATCAAAATTCTTAAAAACTGATTCTGCATCTGAAGATTTACGGCGACCCATCACATTGTCCAAAACCCTAAATGCTTCTATCTCCCCTTGCTCAGCGCGGCTGACCAATCCCGTAATATCCATTTCCTCTAGAAATTTCTTAGCCGCAGGATTACCCGCGTTTGAAAAATCTTTTAACGCATTAATCGCTTCTAGTTCCGTTTGATTGGCACGGGATATAAACTCGGTCACATCAGCGGTTTTCAGAGCTTCCATGGCGACTCGACTACGACTATCAACAAAAATATTCCGTAAGGCTTCAAATGCTTCTAAATTATAATTTTGTGCAAGTGTTTTCAGAACGTCTGCGGCTTGAGCATTCTTATCTTTTACGAGGCTACCCAATTCCGCAATCGCCTCCTGACTACCTTTTTCTGCCTGCCTTGTTAGCCTATTAATCTCCTTGGATGCAGAATCTCCTTGCGCCGTTTTTATTTCTGTCTTCATCGGATCTGTAACAACCCCCTGCCCCTGAGCAGGGTTGGTAAGCGCCACGCTCGTCAAGAACATCGCGCCGATAACAAAAGCCGTCACAGCCGTCTTAAGCGTTGACAAAGGCTTTGAGGATATCGACGAAGAGATTGGCTTGCCTGGATGCAGCGGGCTTGAGCCAAAACCTCCCGAGAAATATTTGCGGGCGATCGGCTGTTGCGTCGCTGGGTCTTGCTCAACGCGCACCATATTGCACACGCCTTTTTCAAAAGCATCCAAATATCGATCGTAGATCTTCTCCGTTGCCTGAGGATCGCTGACATTAACGCCGTTCACCTTGCTCTTATCCGTATAAACTTTATTTAGGATCGAGGTCTTAAGAGCTTGCTTGTACCAAGTTGCTAAGACCATCGCATGATAGATCTGCCGCAAATTCGCAAAATTCTCACCCTCGTTCACTTCCTTCTCTAAAAGAGGCAGAACGACTTCACGGACAATGCTTGAGGAAAGCTCCGAAGTCTTCTCAACGTTTTCTTGAGCTTCTTGCTGAGTTCCAAGCTTTGCGCTTTGGCTGTTATTTTCAAGCGATAAATAGTCCTGTTCGAGCATAACCTTCAAATGGCTCTCTGTTACGAATGCCTTCTCAGCATCCTGATAAACAACAGCCCTTTCAGGCACGATCCAAACCTTATTAAAAGTATTCACAGGGATCTTGGTCGTTCCGTATTCTTCGTACGCCTTCTTATAAACCTTGGCCCAGAAGTCTTTACCGCTTTCACTATCAGGGTAGATCAACGATGCCGTGATCTGCTTTAGAATATAATCTTGCGCTAAAAGATCCCGACCCATATCTGTCTGACCAAGGGGCTCCGGGATGATGCGGTCATCTTCATAAGGAGAAAGGTTGACCCAAAGGTCCTGTTCAGGAGTGGTCAAAGCGGCTAGAAAATATTTGGCAAGCTTTTCGCTCTCGCCTCGCAGCTCATCGGCTTGAAGGCCGGTGTTCCCGCTATCAATAATAAAATCAAATTTGAAAGGGTTGTCCGGGTAGACCTTGATGCCACGTAGCATGACGGGCACAAAGCCAGGGCTTAAGTTGACCATGGAGCCGGGAGTGGGGAGGCTAAAAACACCCTGAGCTAGAGCTTGCGAAGGAATAACGCTCATCAGGGTAAACGACACCAAGATGCAAACAAGAACAGCCTTAAAACGAAACGAT
>Ga0172367_10001060_pt1 | contig 41353 bp, 35 predicted proteins | sample Lak10m_FD_114542 | JGI IMG/M metagenome (GOLD analysis project Ga0172367, IMG submission 114542) | Freshwater microbial communities from Kabuno Bay, South-Kivu, Congo - kab_022012_10m | ecosystem: Environmental > Aquatic > Freshwater > Lake | place: Democratic Republic of the Congo: South-Kivu... | reverse complement strand
GATTACATTGAAATGTTTTACAACTGTAAACGACTTCATTCAGCATTGGGCTATGTTAGCCCAATGCAATTTGAAAGCGTATGTCTCTTGAAAAATGTGTCCACTTTTCCTTGACCAGAACAGAAGTAAACCAGATATACCTGGTGTTTCAGTTGATTTGTCCATTCTAATTCCAAAAATTTTCTGTTTTCATGTGTCTCTATAAGCTTCATGTTGGGAAAATAATATTCCTGGTATTACATTTTTTTAAAAGCACTTCCTTTAAAATTGCTACATTTGAATTTAAAGCATGTTGTCAATTAACTGAAGTGGTTGCTGATGTGCCATTCCATGTAATGCCGCAGCCGATAGCAGTGCAACGTAATAAGGTTGATTGTGATGTTGCATTAATGCGTCGATATACCAGGTGGGAGGTGGCGCGCCAATCGTTCGGTACTCCAAAGTTATAATTAAATAAAAAGCATAGAGTAATTTTACGTGCAACGACTCTTTTCATAAACAACATAGATCGTTTCAAGCAAATGGCTGTTTTCTACAGCTCGTTGACCAAAATCTTGCTCTAGATATTTATAATAGGCACTTCTTGATACTGATGTTTTTACTTGTTTCATTTTTTTCAGTATTAAGCGTTGCGGTGAAAGATTTACCTTTGTTTCCTTCAGCTTTTTCAGTAGAACAAAAGCAACCTTGTTTGGATTGATGTCTGCTTTGAAATTTAAATTACTCAATTTCTTGCTCGTAACTTGCTATTTTTGACGTTGTCAAAGTATAGCCACTCAGAACTTGCGTTGTTAATAACGATGTGGGCTGTATAAAAATTATTAATCTCAAAGCTAATGACTGGTAAAGAATTTGTTGAAACTTAAAAAACAATCATGTGTTTTTTGTTTGATTTTTTTACTGATGAAATATAGGATTCAATGGAATGGTTTGATTACACGCAGCAATATAGCTCCGGTCAGAGTTGTAGCGTAATCATTGTAACAATCAGCTAACCTTAAGGAGATCTGGCTATGCCAAACATGTCAAAATACCAAAAATCACCCAAGGAATTTAGCTCTATTATAATTTCCAGAAGGAATATAAGAGAAACAGCAAGCACATTTATAGAAAAATTCGATTTCACTAAAGAAATCACTACGATACAAGATCGAGAAACACTGATACATATTTTTTGGGAAATTGCTTTTTTAGAAGAAGACCAAAAGAAGATTGGTATTCATGTACCACAAGATTACTATTTTGCAGAATTTCAAAAAAGTTTTTATAACATAATAACGTTATCGCGTTTGTTGTCGCATCGGGAAAGACCGGAAGATAAAGAAAAGGACAAAATTAAAAAACAATATGAAAAATTCGAAAAAAGTTTTTGGCAAGATTTGGAATTTCTTAATATCACTAACCCTAATCTTAAAACCATAAATTTCATTCCTCTAAAACTTACACGAGAAAAAATCGTTGTCCTAGTTGACGAATTGATACCAGTTCTTAAAGAAATTTGCTCTGTTGAATTAGATGCAATTGGGATTCCCCCAAATAATCCCAAACAAAGAGATATAGTGCGTAGAAAATATCTTAAGCCATATGAACAACCGAATTTACTGCACCCACTAAAAAACTTACATGCAATTAGTAATTATTACCGTGATATTGAAAACCTTGGGAGAATTAAAAAGTATACTGATCCTACTTTACTCAATAAGCTCGATTTTAATTCCCCCATTGGTCAATATGCACTCTTAAGAGTAGTGATTATTGTTGGCGAGTGCTGTTCCCAAAAAAATATAAGCGTTGAAACCAAATACTTGGGGCATGAAAAAATTGATTGGCATGCTTTTGTTTTACTACGAGATGCCATTGTACACGCAGGAGAAAAAGATTTTCAGAATGTTACGCAAAATTTAAAAAATTTTTTAAAAAATCCAGTTCAATGCGAAAACTTAAAAAAAGAATTGGTAGCTCTTCATGAAGATGTTGAAAAGATTCTTTTGCAACTGGGAAACTCTGAAGAGAAAAAACCGGAAGAAATAAAAAATTTATATAAATGGAAAATAAAAGAATACAATCAAAAGAAAATACGCTATTTTTTTGAAACACCTATCAGCAGCGGATTAGAAACATTAAATAAACTGCATGAAAAAATCAAAGAATTGCTAGATTCTGATATCAGAAATCATGAACCTTTAATGGAAGCTATTAAACAATTAATTGTTAATGGTGTTAAGAAGAGCGAAATAAAACAAGAAAAGAAAAATGAGTTCATGAAAAATATATTTCCGTTGTTGAAAAACGAACTCGCGACGCGCATTAAAGTAATGCATGCATTGCTTAATGGAGATGACAAAAATAAAGTCAATAAAAATAAAACCGAAGTCGAAAAGTTATACGATAGCTTAATAAAGGAAACAATCTTGTCATCAGAAAACAAAAACGAGATTGATTTAACCTTAGATGCAATTGATGACCTAGAAAGTGCTCTCCCCAAAGCGGTAAAGGAACTTTTACAACAACAGAAAAAACCTTTTTCTGGATTCCGATTTTTCATCTCAAATGGGCTATTTACTATTCCAATTCCTTCTGACTCTGTAAAAGAAGAATTATCTTCTGGAGAAATTTTTGCAGGAAAAATAAAACAAATCACTGATGAAAAAAAGACAAAATCAATATTAGAATTGGTTAAAAATAACCCAGAGGAAATTGAAAAAAATTCAATCGAATACAACAGGTTTTCAAAAAGTGTAGATGGATTAAAGGAAAATTTTATTCTTTGTCTTGCTCTTGATTACCTCATTGCCAAAATTTTTCCTTGTGTTGAGAAATTGGCTGCAGAACAAAAAAACATCCTGGAAAAAGAGCTTGGGACATTATGGGAACTAGAGTTAAAACTACAGCGTAACTCCGAGCAACATTTCAATATTCCAGAGAACGTTTGTGCCACCAGCCGCGAGGAGTTTTTGGTACGTTACATCAGTGTATTTATTTTAGGTGTAAAACCAAAATTAAAAAACATGAAAAGCATCAACGGCAAAGAAGAAAACCAACAGAATAAAATAACAATCATTTCAGATAACAACAATCGTTTCTTATCCAATAACAGCAACAAAAATCAAGAAAACACTACCAATCAAAATAACTTACCGCCAAAAAATAATTGAGGCTCGTCTGTGGTTGTGTGTGAACTGTGAACGTTCAGATGAATTTCTGTTCTAGTGGCTTAGCATGCCTTGTATTTTTAATATTTTAGAACAATGTGCTTGACTGCACCCCACCAGTAGCGGATACATGCTGTCATGATTGCCAGCATACCAAAAAAGATGATCAAGCGGTAAATGGGCAGTGGCTGCAATGGCATTGCCACCTAAATTCACTAGACAAAATGGATGGCGCGTAATATCAACTAAGCTGACTGGTTCTCAGTAAACGATTGCAATGCCGATCTTAAGAAAGATTGGCGGAGGGGCAGGACAAGCACAAATCGGCAAACTGTGATTTTCAGTATCAGGATTTTTTAATAACCAAAAATCAGAAGCCGTGGTTTATTGTCGAGGTAAAATTTTCTAAAAATCATTGCATTAACAAAAGCCTCCACATCTTCCAAAATTTAACTGAAGCCGAACACGCTTTTCAAGTTGTATTTGATATGGAACCAGTTGCCAAAAATTGTTTTGATTACCGCGAACCCATTATCGTGCCAGTGCAAACTTTATTATCACAATTGGTGTGATACGCATTGTTTATCGTCTGACACTCTCTGACGAACACCGTACAATTAGAATTTAACCGCAATCTAATCGCAGTATAAAATTTAATTCTCAAAATCTATAGACTCTTCAATTTCGTTGATCTCCTCATTGTATTTTTTGTCATGCTGGTAAAAGTCATACTTTTTTTGAAATTCAATTTCCTGTATTTCTTTTAAGAAATTTTTCTGTTTATCTATAGCTTCACCAATTCTTTTTTCTTTATTTGAGTAACTTTCATACTCTGAGATAAAAGCTTCTATGTAAGGTTTAGCTTTTAAATATTTCTTTTTCTCCATAAAATTATTCGATTTTGCAACTAATGTTTTCCATACCAATTCTCCATTAAGAGGGGGAACAGATAAATTACCGCCTGCTTCTATAGACATATTATCGAATTGAAATTGGAATTGATTGTTAGAAACCTCATCTTTTTGATTTGTTTTTTTACTGTTAATGTCTTTATCGTTACCAGCCATGTCAATTAACTTTTTAGCTTTAATATAATATTCATTATTAGTGTCAGTGTGTTTTTTAATAATCTCAAAAGCTTGTTTTGCTGTTTCTAAATTTTCTTTCCGAGTTTTATCCACAACAGCATTACATAACCAGTCCAAGTAAGTATTAACTACATTACTCAATAACTGTTTTTTCGCAGCGCTTATTACTATCTCACAACATTCAAGTGTTTCTTTGAATTTTCCTTGTTTGAATAATTCACTTATATACTTGTTTAAAAAATTCTTTGTGTAATTATCAAGGTCATGTTTTAGTATCGTACAAAAAGCCTGTTTCGCAATTTCAAAATTATTTTCTTTGGTATTGTCTGCTATTTCTTTTAAGGGTTTTAGATAAAAATCAATTAAATCAGATGGTTTTTGTTTTTTTGATACTTCTATTGCAATTCCAAAATATTCAATTGCTTTTTCTAAGTCTGAGTTTATTTCTTTTTTAATATTTGAGCTGTTAATATATTTTTTAATCTGTTCAATCTTATCTTGCAATTTTACAGCTTCCTGCTCATATTCTTTAGCGTTCAAATCAAGTTTCTCGGCATCTTTTGTTTGTAGCTCGCTTTTCCGTATGCACTCGTCATATTTTTCTTCGTACTCATTGTATTCGTCGTTTTCATCTGTTTCTTCTTCACTATTTTCCTTCGCATTTTCCATCTGTGTTTCCCAGAAACTGGCATTATCCTGAAGTTTTTTAGCTGTTTTTCTTTTTTCTTGAGCGTCTTTTTTATATTTATCAGCGCTATCTAAACATTTTTTAATTTGCTGCGTAAACAATACGATGTTTTTCTCGTATTTTTCAGCATTCTCTTTAAATTTTTCAGCATAGTTTGAAAAAGTTTTTGGATTTTTAGCAAGGTCAGATAAATATTTTGCAGCAGCTTTATCTCCTTCACTCAAATGAGTCCTTTGTCCTGGTTTCGGAAAAAAGAAGCCCATCTTTCCGTACTTTGAAAAGTGCTCTTTGAATTTATCTGAAAAATCAAAATTAGGTGGACTTAGAGAGTAATACATGGATGAATCAAAATCATGTGGGCCATGCATTTTACTTTCTTGTTTGATTTTATATTGGGGATTAGTGAGTTTATTTCCTTTTAGCTCAGTATAATCGCGACTATCTTCTCTACTGTGTTCATGGTACAACCCGACCACATGTCCAAGTTCATGCATAATGCTTCCCGTACCAAATGCTCCTCCTGCATTTCCATCTAAATCACATTGCGTATACTGCTGTCCTCCCTGTCTACCTGCCATTGAAAAACATGAACCTTTAATGTTTTCCTCCGCGATAATTAAAAAATCTTTTTGCTCTTCATTGGTTCTTTTAACGAACTCAAACCCTGTATCGTCTTTTGCCGCATTCCAAATATTTACTGCATCCTCAATTTTTTTCCTACCATCTTCTCCTACAGGGTAAGTCTTAGTATCTATTTCATAATGGATTACTCCGTTTGGCCAAAGTAAATTAGGGTGTTTTTCTGGATCAATAGTATTTCCTCCTCCCTTAATTTTTTGGTTAACGTAAACCTTAAAATCGCCGTTATCTAGCGTAACCAACTTAACATAACTATTCGATAAACTAGGAACAAGCTTTGATGGATCATTGCGTATTTCATAAGGAATCCCTTCAATATTAAAGTCAGAAATTATAACCTTTTGAGCGGTTTCTTTAACTGAAACTAAAAAGCTCAACTTACCGTTTTCGTCGTAAGAAGCAGTGACAGATTTTCCTTCTAAATACCACGTTTGAATAATATCGTTAGCCATAAAAATCCTCCGTAATAAAAACTTGTAACAAGAAAAATAAAACCCACCTACATTGTGATCTAGTTTTAATTTCCATTCGTTATTGGACTACTTAGAGCTATTGAATGGTAGCGACATACTAACACTTTTGCAGCTATGTAGCAGCCTCCGCTTAAGTTTGAGTTAACTGAGTTAATGAAAAAACATTTTCTCGGTTAATGGGTGCTTAAGTTTTATGACCTACCATTATGATGGTATGACGGTTTTGTTTCATACAGCCGTTAACACTTTGTGCTTGATAATGCGTTGTGCGTTTGATGTGCTGCCCATAAACGTGAATGTGTGCGAGCTAGCAGTCAGCCGTACTTCTTCTGAAGCTAAGTGTTAATGAATATAGCGACGAATTAACAGATAGGCAATTATATTATCTAAACAAATCAATATTAATAATATGGGGATAATTTGTGAAAAATAATAAAAAAGCTAGTAGTCAGAACAATGAAAAAAATAAATCCAAAGTCAACGGCAACGTGGCTGAAAAACAGTCTAATCAAACAGTAAAAAAAATATGTGGAGCTCTATTTGATAATGGCTTCGTGAAGGATTCTAAAAAAGTAGCTACAAAATTAGTTGATAATTCCGCACAATTAACTGTGGGGATAATCACTGGAATGTATGGTGTATTTGCTAATACAGCTGATCTTATTAAAAAGAATGCTGGTGAAAAATTTAATGAAGATATGAAAAATATAAAGAAAACCACTGCACAAATTACAAACTTGGCGCAAGATGCATGTGCTATTTTAAATAGCACTGGGAAAATCGTGAATGAAGTAGGTAAAGATTTTGGCGCCACAGTGAGTAAAGCCGGCGAAAATTTGAAAAAATATTGCAACATAGTGAAGAACGATGTTTCTGCAAGGAACGCACAGAAATATCAAGATAGTCACATTGGTAAATTGAATAACTAATAACAGTTGCTACTTAATTTGATGAGCTGATCTGATTCATCTAGTTCATATTTAACGGACGGCGGATAACGTTTATACTCTTCGCATTAAGATCTTTATTCTTCGAAAGTAGTATCTTCATTTTGATTGGGTATATTGGTCCATTATCAAAACTAACAGCCAAATTCTTTTGCGTCTGTGTCTTTGCCTTCGTTTCCGCCGTTACCGTCTTTTTGTTCTATTTTGTTGCAGATATTACGTAAAACATTAATGCCAATTTGTAAGTGGTTGGTGGCGTGTTGTTCAAAAATCATTTTGGCGCTAGCTTTGGTTTTTATTCCTTTCAGTTGCAACGGTAAATCAGTGATGAGCATGCAAGCGCCAATTATTATCATGTGAGCGAAGCCGACAGCAAACAGTGTTGCACATTCCATATCAATTGCTTGAGCGCGTTCTTCCACTAATTTATGTTTGAAGTCTTCTTTAAATTCCCAAAAGCGTACGTTAGTAGTGTGAATTACACCGTGATGGTGTCTAATATTACTACGTTCCAGCTCCTCACAAACATGACGTTGGATAACAAAAGAACTTAAAGCGGGGCAGCGTTCAGGCATATATGCCATGGAAGTTCCTTCTTCCCGAATCGCGGCGATTGGGTTGAAATATTCGCCGACTGCGTAATCGTCACACAAACCACCACACATACCAAGCATTAAAGTAGCTTTGGGTTTGATGAATGATAACAATTCAACAATCAGAGCTGCGACTGGGGAACCTACGCCATAGTTAATTATTGATATGCGATTTTTCTCATCATGACAAACGCTCATTGCCGAACCAGAGATAATGCGGCGGTTTAGAATATCGGCAAAAGATTCAACATACTTTTGGAAATTGGTCAATAGAATGTAGGGTTGGAAATGCTCAATTGGGCTACCAGTGTAGCGCTCGATGAGGTTAATGCCGATTAATTCACGGGTAATCAACGTGGTCGGTGTTGTTTGGGCAATGTTACTAGCAATATCCGTAATGGTGTGAATATTGTCAGGGGTAAATGTAGCACTGTTATTTTCCATGCTTACTCTCGTAAGTAGAATACGTTTAGTTTCTAAGCCATTCCCAGACTAGTCGAGTACTAGCTAAGCGTCTGAGTTGAGTGTACTTTTTGCAATATGGCTTGTAAAGAGAGTTACACTTGACTGTAATCCAAATGAAATATGTAAATGTGCTACAATAAAGCTGGGGAGGAGATTTGATATGAATATCAACACCATTACTACAAATATTCCGGTGATGTTGCCAGACTTGTCTGCCACTGTTTCGGCGCCACCGTCTTTGGGTAGTTTGAGTGCCTATATAAAATGGGTTAGAAGCTTGCCAATTTTAAACGCACAAGAGGAAAAAGATTTAGCGCTACGTTTTCGTCAAGAAGGTGACCTCAGTATTGCGCGCTACCTTGTGGTTACTAATTTGCGTTATGTCGTTCGTATTGCTCAAGGGTATAGCGGTTATGGTTTGCCTTTGGAAGATTTAGTGCAAGAGGGGAATATTGGGTTGATGAAAGCGGTCAAACGCTTTGATCCTGCAGTTGGAGTACGTTTGATTTCTTTTGCAGTACATTGGATTAAAGCTGAGATTCATGAATTCGTGTTGCGTAATTGGCGAATGGTAAAGGTGGCTACCACCAAAGCACAACGTAAGTTGTTTTTTAATTTACGTAGCATTACTAATAAAATAGGTTGGCTAAGTAATCAAGAAGTTGCGCGCATGGCGCAAACATTGCAAGTTAGCCCACGTGATGTTGCAGTGATGGAAGGGCGGATGTTGAATTATGACGTTGCTTTCAGTACCCGTGAGGGTAACGATGGTAATAGTGGTGATGTAGGTATGATTGTTAGTGGGGGTGCGGAAAACTACTTGGTTGCTGAAAATAGTGATCCGAGCGTGCTGTTAGCGGAGTCTAATTGGCTAGATGATCGAGCCGAAAAATTAACTAAAGCATTGCATAAATTAGATAAACGCAGCCGTGATATTTTAGAACAGCGTTGGCTCAAAGAGGCCAAGGCTACATTGCATCAGTTGGCTGATAAATACAAAATTTCTGCCGAACGTGTTCGACAGCTAGAAGAACGAGCATTAGAAAAGTTGAAAAAATATTTATACTAAAATTTCCATTTGACGAAATGCAAAGGTACAAAAGTTAAATGCACAATGCAACAACAGCAGAGCAACATGTTGAGCATGTTGAGGTGGGGCAGGAATCTAGTGAAGTTGTAGCAACAGCTCAACTATTATCGCCAGAGCAAGCCGCAGCGACGGTTCTTGATGTCACCGAACCAGTAGCGCTAAATCGTTCGAGTGTTGCGACTAAAAATTATAAGAAGGGCTATCTAAAGATTTTTTTAGGTTATTGTGCGGGAGTTGGTAAAACTTTTAGGATGTTACAAGAGGCTAAGATCAATAAGAATAATGGAGTTGATGTGGTTATTGGTCTGGTCGAAACCCATGGGCGTAAGGAAACCGAAACATTACTGCAGGAATTGGAAGCTGTACCGCGCCAGACCATTCATCACGGTGGTATTCAAATTACCGAAATGGATTTGGATGCCATTTTATTGCGTCGTCCTCAGTTGGTTATTGTCGATGAGTTAGCGCATACCAACATGCCAGGTTTGCGCCATGTCAAGCGCTATCAAGATATTGAAGAATTACTAAATGCAGGAATTAATGTTTATTCAACGCTCAATATTCAACATGTGCAGAGTCTTATTGATATCATTCAGCAAATTACTGGAGTTAAGGTTGATGAAATTATTCCAGATAGAATTTTAGAAATTGCTACTGAAATTGAGTTGGTTGATTTGCCAATTGAAAAATTATTGCAACGGCTAATGGAAGGGAAGATTTATATTCCGCAAAAAGCCAAGCAGGCAATGCAGAAGTTTTTCAAGAAAGGAAATTTGTTGGCTTTACGTGAATTATCACTGAAGTATACTGCAAAGCGCGTTGATATTGATTTGCTTTCTTACCGTGAGCAAAAAGAAATTTCCAATGTTTGGCCAGTTGAGTCCAAATTGTTGGTTGGTGTTAATTCAGGGAAGATGGCGGAAAAATTATTGTTGATTGCACATCGAATGGCAACTGATCTTGAAGCTGATTGGTATGCTGTTCATGTTGAGTCACCGCAGCAAGTGCACCTAAGTGGTAAGGCGCGAACGCAGTTATATCGCAATATTCATCTTGCTGAAGAATTAGGGGCTAAGGTTGTTACTCTAAGTGGCAATTTAATTGCAGACGAAATCGTCAAGTTTGCCCGTCAAAAAAATGTTACCTTAATCATTGCAGGTCTGTCGCGACGATCAAGAATTGATGAGATGTTTAAAGGGTCAGTGTTAAATCGTTTGGTAAAAAAGAGTAGTCCGATCAATGTGCTAGTTGTTGGTAATGAAAATGATGAGCCATTACCGTCTCCATATACGCAATCGAAAATAGAATACAAACCATATTTTTTCAGTGTGCTAATTATTACATTAATTACACTCATTGGTGGTTTTTTAGCGCCTCATGCTAATCCTTTGGATGTTCTGATGTTGTTATTTTTACCGGTAATGGTTATCGGGTTTTTATGGGGCAACAATGTTAATTTATTTGCCTCACTTTTTTCAGTTGCAATGGTTGATTTCTTTTTTGTACCGCCGTATTTTTCTTTTGCGATTGGTAATCTTAAATGTTTGTATAGTTTTACTATCTTTATCGTTGTGGCTACTGTGATTAATTTATTGGGGAGATTTGTGCGGTGGCGTACTAAGAGCGCGCATTATCGCGAGCGTTTTATTTCTGCGCTTTATAGTTTTAGTCATGAAATGATGATGGCTGAAAGTCTCGATGATATTTTGCAGCGTGTGGTAAGAAATATTTATGAGGCGTTTGAAACTGATGTAATTATTCTATTACCGAACAAATTTGGTGAGCTTGAAGCGACCGCTAAAAATAAGCAAGATTTGACTTTGAGTGAGGCTGAGAGGGCGGTAGCAATTTGGGTGTATAAGAACGGATTACCAGCGGGGAGAGGATCGAGCACGTTATCGTCAGCAAAGTGGTATTATTTGCCGCTTAAAATCAATGAGAATACCATTGGTGTTATTTGTATGATTAAAGTTGATATTGATAAACACTTTACGCCGGAACAAAAGCGCTTGCTAGAATCATTTGCTAGCATTGTAACTATGGCGTTGACCAAGTTGGGACACTACGATCCCGACATTAATATTAGTGGTTAAAAATAATCTCATACTTTTGGTGTTGCAGCGGAAACTGCTGTTGTTGCCATAATCTGACGAGTGGCTGGAACTGTTTTATTTGCTACTACGCGATGTTTATAGAAATTCAGCTTGGCTAGCCACTGTTTTTGTTGTGCAAGGAATTGGGCGCGATGAGCTTTAGCGATCATCCCACCATTGGGGAATTTCACTTTAACTGGGTCGTGTGGAACATTGTTGACGTGAAATTCATAGTGAAGATGGGTGCCAGTTGCCATGCCACTATTGCCGACATAACCAATCAATTGCCCTTGTTTTACTCTGTCACCATTTTTTAGATTTTTGGCAAAACCACTTAAATGCGCATACAGAGTGCTGTATTTCTCATTATATTTAATTTCTATTGTACGGCCATAACTGCCATTTGAGCCTATGAATGATATGACGCCATCGCTGGTTGCTTTGATTGGTTGTCCATAGCTAGCAGAAAGATCAACACCAGTGTGTGCGGAAATTGTTTTATAAACCGGGTGAATACGATGTAATGAAAATGGTGAGCTGATGCATTTAAATTTTAGTGGATAACGAATAAAAGGAGATTGGAGCGCATAACCATCTGGAGTGTAGTAACTTGTTCTACCATGTTGATCAGTGAAGGCAAGTGCCCGATCAATTTTTCCGGCGTGGGTGTATTCAACTGCAACTACAGTTCCGCTGTTTATTTTTTTGTTGTTGAGATATTGATTCTCGTAAAGTAGTGCAACGGTGTCACCAGTACGAAAAGATTTTTCTAGATTAATTTTGTCTTGAAAAATGTTGATAAGTTGTGCCACCAATTTACGTGAAATTCCTGACTCCTTCGCTGCAGTGTGAATAGACGATGATTTATTTGCAGTCAACGCCACATATTCTAGGCGTCTTATTGGCTCGATATGATGCACTTTAGCCTGAAAGAGGTTATTGTTATGACTGTCTTTGCTGACAACCAAAGTGTCGGTAAGGTTTATCGCGTAAACAATCTTTTCTAATTGTTTTGTCGATAACAATGATTGTTGCGATTGTTTTTTCTTTGATTTATCCGGTTTACTCATCGGTAACATTTTTGAATCACTCAATGAGATTGCAATTTTTTGCCCAACACTCATGTTACGTAAGTCTTTAGCATTGGTGAGAGCCAATATTTTTTTTGCATCATTTTGAGATAGATGCAGGCGCTTAAAAACTATCTGTAAACTATCTGCTTTACCTATTGTCACAACTTTTTCGGTGATATTGGTGGGTAGATTGGCAGTGTTGGTGTTGTCAATTTTGTTGATAGCACTTGCTGTTGCTGCGTTGTTAGCTGTCTGTTGAGTTGGCAAATTATCTTGATTATTTTGATTTGCTTGATTGGGTACTGTTGTTTGGTTAATGGCTTCAGTTTGGCTGATAGCCTTTACTGCCACACTAGATGATTTTATTGGGTGCAACAAAGCTCTTTTAGTGGTAAGAACAGCGATACTGACGACAATAAGAATTACCGCAGATAGGACCGCGTAGTTGGTAGCAGAGCGAGGATGAGCCAAAAACCAAGACTTCAGTTGCTGCAAATAGAAGCCATTTAGTCGGTAACTTAGTCGATGTTTGAAAATAAACTTATAAAGCTGTTGCAATTTTATGCCCTTCAATAATTTTTATCACAAGACAAACAAGACAAATTCGCAAAAAGATGCCGCATACTAACTTAAATGACTAATAATTTCTATGGAACATGACAGTGATTCCACGAAGAAAATCGTTGTAAAGTGCTTGCTATCACTTACTCTAGCAAAGATTAATCAACATCTTTAACCTTTGCTGGAATTGGCCGGCCCCATTACTTTATGTTCCAATTTGGTGGCTACATTATTGTAACTTGCTGTTATCATTTTGTGTGATGAATTGGCTTTGTTTTTTGATGTAGCGTTTTTGCGCGGTTTATTGTGACCCTTATGAGTATGATGCAAGTCATGTTTTTTATTTTCCACGTGATTGTTTTCAATTATTTTAGGTTTTGAGAGCCAATTAAGAATGAATGGCACAGCGTTAATCAGGCCAAATAATATTATAGCTGGTAACACGAAGATTGATATTCTATATGGTGCTTGGTGTTCTAAAGAATAAATTATGATGCTGATGGTTGAGGAAGTGACTAGCCACAACAGAATTGCAATGACTGACAATTTGAAGCAAAAAGTTTGATTTTTCCACGTTTGTATTTTCTTCATAGACAACGCCCTACGTTTGTTTCAGTGAATGTTGAATGAATTGGGTGAAGTCTACACCATTACAGCAGTTTTGGTCGGAAGAATTTTTTTTTACGTTTGGAAGATGATGTGACGGGTGGTATTCAACACCGGCCAAATATAATCCATTTGCTTTCGCGGTAATGCCGCTTTTTTGTCGATCGCGCATCTTGAGAATTTTATCAAGCCATTGGGGTTCTTTATCGCCAATGCCAATTGGTAATAGTGTGCCAACAATATTGCGTACCATGTGATGTAAAAATGCATTAGCTTTAACGTCAATGGTAATAAGTTCATTTTTTCGTGCTACTTTAATTGAGTGTAAATGGCGATTAACTGATTGGGACTGACAACTACTGGCACGGAAAGCAGAAAAATCGTGTTCGCCAATGAGATAATTTGCGGCTTCCTGCATTTTATTTTCGTCCAAAGGATGCATGAACCACAACGCGCGATCACATAATAGCGCTGAAGCAATTGCGTTATTGTAAATGATATAACGGTAGTGGCGGGCAACTGCAGAAAAACGTGCGTGAAAAGATGGGGAAACTTCAGCTGCCCATTGAACTCGGATGTTTTTGGGCAAATGATTGTTAGTCCCAAGTTGCCATGAGCGCATGAGGCGGTGTTTGATCGTGTCGAAATGAATTACTTGTTCTAGTGCATGGACTCCAATGTCAGTGCGGCCGGCGCAAACGGTTTTTATTGGGCAATCGGCAACTTGCGATAAGGCTTTTTCGACAGCATCCTGAATGGTTGTCAGACGACGATGAGCGTGACTTTTGGTGTTTTTGGTATGCTTGTCGGTGGCGTGTTCAGCTGCGGTAGTTTCGTCGTGATGTTGCTGAATTTGCCAGCCATGGTAGTTAGTGCCATCGTATTCGATGCCCATGGCGACGCGGTGAGTGATAATGTCGGTGTTGGTATTATTCATGACTTACTTTCTATCTATGGGTTTTTTATTTGGGTAGTGTTGTTGCAATCCTACTGCGCTAGTCAAGAAGCTGTGGGTTTTATGTGACACAGCGTACATGCGTCAAAGGTATGCTGCGTTACGAAAAATAAGTAATTAGTGATTTTTAGTTTAACTTAGTTAACTTGCGACGACACTATCTAACTCACCGAGTAATTTAGCTATAAAATCCAACAAAAACAATGATGATTGAGTTGTAGTTTGGACTGATGTTTGGTCGTTTTGTTGTTTGTTTTTCTTATCTTGATTTTGATTGATTAGAAAGCTTAGTTTGTCTGGTCCTTTTAATTTATAAGTTTGTGATTGTTGTTGGATAAGTTTTATCACCTTGATGGGATCGATCTTGGGCTGTGTGGTGAAGGTGATAGTGCCCCCGTGATTATTGGCAACAATTTTACGGATACCTAATTTTTCTGCGATTAATTTTAATTCGGTGATTCGAAATAAGTTTTTGCTGGCTGTTGGTAGCACTCCGAAACGATCAATAATTTCTTCTCTTAGTGTAATAAGCTCATCGTTGTTTCTAATGTTAGCTAGGCGTTTATATAGCGTCAGTCTGGTGTTAACGTCGTTGATATATTCTTCATGAAATAGTGCGGGTATTTTTATTTCGATTTCAGGACGATGTTCAGCTAAACCCGATAGTTCATTATTTAGCTGGATATCATGTCCTTCTTTGAGGGCTTTGATGGCGTTTTCTAAGTACTCTAGGTAAAGACTAAATCCGATGCTTTCGATGTGACCACTTTGTTCTGCTCCAAGCAATTCTCCAGCACCTCGTATTTCTAGATCATGAGTCGCTAGACTAAAACCAGCGCCTAAATCTTCCATTAAAGTAATTGCTTCGAGTCGTCGTGCTGCGTCTTGGGTTAACGATTTTTTCGAAGGAACTAAAAGGTAGGCATATGCTTGATGATGTGAGCGTCCGACTCGACCTCGTAGCTGATGTAATTGTGCTAATCCAAAGCGGTCGGCGCGGTCGATGATAATGGTATTTGCGGTTGGGACATCAATACCGGATTCTACAATAGTGGTGCAAACTAAAACGTTAAACCGTAAGTGATAGAAATCACTCATGATGCGTTCTAGTTGTTGTTCGCGCATCTGCCCATGGGCTACGGCAACGCGAATGGTGGGAATCAGTTGTAGTAATTCATGTGCGGTTTTTTCAATGGTGGTGACGTCATTATGTAAAAAATAAACCTGACCACCGCGTAATATTTCGCGCCAGATTGCCTCACGAATTATTGCCGTCTCACGCTCATGAATAAAAGTTTTAATTGCAAGGCGTCGCGCTGGTGGTGTCGCAATAATCGAAAAATCCCTAATACCGACAAATGCCATGTTCAAAGTACGCGGAATTGGTGTGGCGGTTAATGTTAGTAGGTCTACTTCAGGACGTAACTCTTTAATACGCTCTTTCTGTTTGACGCCGAAACGGTGTTCCTCGTCGATGATTAATAATCCCAAATCTTTAAATTTAATGTCTGGTTGCAACAGCTTGTGTGTGCCAATAACAATATCAATTTTACCGTTTTTTAATTTTTCAAGGATAACCACTTGCTCTTTTGCAGAGCGTGCTCGGGTTAGCAGCTCAATGTTTACCGGCCAGTCGGCAAAGCGATCTTTGAAGTTGAGATAGTGTTGCTGCGCCAAGATTGTGGTGGGAACAAGGATAGATACTTGTTTGCCATTATTGACAGCGATGAAAGTAGCGCGCATGGCAACTTCGGTTTTACCAAAACCAACATCACCGCAGATGAGGTGGTCCATGTGGTGTGGTGCTGTCATACTGTTAATTACAGCATCAATCGCGGTTTTCTGGTCCTCAGTTTCTTCAAAGGGGAATGCCTCAACAAATTTTTGGTAATCATTTGATGGTAGTTTGCAGGAAAACCCAGGTTTAGCAGCGCGTTTGGCATATAGTGCTAATAATTCTGCCGCAACATCGCGAATTTTTTCGAATGCCTTACGTTTGGCTTTTTCCCATTTGTCAGTGCCAAGGGTGTTGTATGGGATATGATCAGAATCAGTTCCAGTGTAACGGCTGATTAAGTGCAGTGATCCGATTGGGACATAAAGTTTGGCCTTATTGGTATATTCAATGGTCAAAAATTCGGCGGCAATGCCGTCAGTGGTTATGGTTTGTAACCCCAAATAGCGGCCAATGCCATGTTCAATGTGTACCACCGGTGCTCCTGGGCGTAACTCAATGAAGTCACGGATAATATTCTGCTGGTCGGTGTATTTATATTTTTTTTGTTGACCTCGGTTGTTACGTTGTCGTACCAATTGTTGACCATAGATGTCTGTTTCGCAGATTAGGGCGAAGTTGTTGGTAGCATCGTTGTTGCTATTAAAACCATTTGTAGTATCAGGGATACTCGTATCTTCGTGTAGGATGAAACCTTTTTCTGGCAGACCAACGGTAATGTAGTGTGCTTTAGTTGTTGTTGTGGTGTTGTTCGAGATCGTGTTGATAAGTTCTTGCCAGTTAGTGCAAAGAATTGGCTGAACCTTGATTGTCTGCAAAAGTTCTAACAAACTTTCGAGTCGTCCCCTAGATTCGGCGCAGAATAAAATATTGCCATCAAAAGAATTGATAAATGTGGCTAGCTTTGCCAGTGGTGGCGTTGTTTTGTGATCAATGCTAATTGTTGGTAATGGCGATACCGCAAACGTGACATTTGATGTATTAGTTATGTGTTTGGTGTTAGTTGCAACTTCTTCCGATGACACCACTGGAACTCCATTGGTTAACGGTATGTGATGGTCGATTGGTGTTTGAGTTGGTGGATGAGAAAGTACGTGAATTTGAGGAAATAATTTCAGTTGGTTAAAAATCTCGGTTACTGGCAAAAAAACATCATTCGGTGATAGTAGTGGGTAGGTAGTGTCATGTTGTAACTCACTATGGCGATGTTTGATCTTTGCCCAAAAATTAATGGCGCTGGAGTGGACGTCTTCAATGGTGATAATCAAGCTATTTGGTGGTAAATAATCGAAGAACGATGCTAGTTTTGGAAAAAACAATGGTAAGTAATACTCAATTCCTCCTGGACTCTCACCATTACTAATTCCTTGATAGATCGGGCAATTAGTTGGATCGCCGCTAAAATTGGTGCGCCAGTCTTGACGAAAATGTGAAATAGCTTCGCCAGTTAGAGGAAATTCTTTAGCAGGTAGCAGCTTTATTTCATTAATTTTAGTGGTGGTTAATTGCGTTTCGGGATCGAAAGTGCGCATGCTGTCAACCAGCTGATCAAAAAGATCGATGCGATAAGGGTAATCGCTTCCCATTGGGAATAGGTCAATTAGAGAGCCTCGAACTGCAAACTCACCATGTTCCATTACTTTACTGACGCAGTTGTATCCCTGTTTTTCGAGGCGATATCGCAAGTTATTTATTTCCAATTTATCACCACACTTTAATGCAAAACTACTGTGTTCAATATGCGTGCGTGGTGATAGGCGATGCATTATGGTGTTAATTGCTGTAATTAAAATGCCTTGTTGCAGAGTTGGTAGGTGATTCAAGGCGGCTAGACGTTGTGATGTGATGTCTTGATGCGGAGAAAAGTGGTCATAGGGTAAAATTTCCCAATCAGGAAAATTTAAAATTGGAATCTGCGCATTATCCGAATCTGAATTTTTGTTTTGGTCGCTATAGTTCTTGCTTCGATTTTTGTCACTGTCATTGCCAAGGTTGAGAAAAAAAGCGATTTCTTCGCTCAATTTGGTGGCAACTTGCAGATCTTTGGTGATAACGACTATCGGACATTCTTGTCGTTTGGCGATGGTTGCGATTGCTAAACTAATACTGCTGCCATGGAGGTCGTGCCAAAAAAATTTTGTATTTTTTACTGCTGGTCTAGTCGAAAGGTTGTGATAGAATCTCTTCATGTCGCTAAGCTTGAGTGTGTTGCACTGATCGGCGTAGTTAAGGGCGCGTATTCTAATACTAACGCATCCTTTTTCCAAACATGGTCTTGATGCAATGCTATATTTCCGGGTTTTGGTGCGGTTCTGGCGTCTTTATCTATCACAAGTGGCTGTAAAATATCAGGGGGAAATGTATGTTTAAATTTGCCGATAGGCCTTTGTCCATTGTTGATATTTATAAACATGGGTTTGTTTTTTATAAGGATGTTTTTAGTAAGGTGTGGTATTTGATTTTTGCTGGCTTAGTGGTTAATGGTATAGCCGAGTTCGTTGTATCCGATTTGATTAACCCGATGCATAAAGCTTTAGATAAATTATTACCATCGCAATTGCTGGTTATTGGCGTGCTTGGTCTGGTTGGTTTTTTGATCACGTTATTTTTTGCAGCTTTGGCAATGTATCGTATTTACTCATTTGGTAGTTCTAATCCGAATGAAAAGGTTTCTAGTTGTTTTAGTTCGGCGCTGGTAGTGTTAAAAAAATGGTTCGAATTAATTTCTGTAGAGCTTTTGGTGTGGGCTGCGGTGATGTTTGGACTCCTTGCGTTGTTACTTCCAGGAATATTTTTATTGGTGTTATTGATGTTTTGTGTGCCGGTTGTTTTGTTTGAAAACGCAGGAGTATTTCGTTCGATAAAAAGAAGCTGTCAGTTGGTATGGGGTAATTGGTGGCGTACTTTTGTGGTTTTATTGTTGCCTGGGATAATTTTCGTTTCTGGTGCGGTGTTGAGGGCATTTGTGCAAAGTCTCAATAAAGGTATTTTAGTGGATGCATTATTTGATGTATTTTACATTGTGTTTTTTACTTTTCTTTTTGGGCTAGTTCATACTTTTGTCTTGGTGCAGTATAACGATCTGAGGTTGCGTAAGTCCTAGAATTGTCTTGTTTTAAATCACGTTGCCCAATTGAAATATCGGTAAATACATGCCGACGATTAAGCCGCCGACTATTACGCCTAATGTTATCATTAGTAGTGGTTCCAGTAGGTTGTTCAGGTTGTCAATGGTGTAGTCGATTTCCTCGTCGTAATGGTTGGCAATTTCGTCTAGCATATTATCTAAGTTTCCTGCTTCTTCTCCTAAGCTAACCAGTTGCAATACGCGTTCTGCAAAAAGATTTTGTTCGCGCATTGCTGCGTGTAGAGTGCGGCCGTTGGTGATGGCGTTTTGGATATTTTGAATGCTTTGTTGATAGCGCCAGTTGCTAATGTTACTTGAAGTTATGGCTAGTGCTTCCAAAAGTGGAAATCCCGCATTGATGGTTATGTACAAAATTCTGGCAAATTGAGTGGTAATCGATTTACGCAATATTGTGCCATAAAAGGGTAATTGCAATATTAAGTGGTCTAAACGGTGTGAAAATTGCGGTGATTGTTTTTTGACAATCAGCATCGTAATGGTAGCGAGGATTATTCCACCTAATAAATAGCCGCCGTAATTTTTTAGAAAGTCAGCGATTGTAATAATTAATCTTGTATATGCTGGTAGCGTCGCGCCGAAATTATTGAACATTTCCTGAAATTGTGGAATTACAAAGATTAATAAAATTGCAGTGACAATGAGACCAACGAGTAAAACTAGCATCGGGTAGAGCAGCGCTTTAATTACTTTGTGTTTTTGTTTGATATCTTTAGTGATGTGTGTGGCAATGTGTTTTAGCATCACGTCGAGTGTTCCAGATTGCTCACCGGTATTGATAAGATTACACCACAGTTTAGAAAAATATTGTGGGCGCCTTTGCAAGGATGTTGTTAGGTTGGTGCCAGCTTCAATGTCATTTTTGATGTTATTAATTAAATATTGCAAAGGTAGATGATGTTGATCTTTACTAATGGTTGCTAAACTTGTTACCAGTGGAACGTGGGCATTGATTAAAAATGCCAATTGTTGCATGAAACTGGCCAGTTGAGTTGCTTTGATTTTTTTGTTGTTGAGATTTAGCGCATTTGGTTTTAACGGTAATTTTTGCCAGAAATTATGTGTGCTACGGTGCTGATTTTTTTGTGCTCTGATTTTCAGTAGTGTTATGTTTTGTTGATTTAATTCTTTGCTAGCAGTTATTGCATTTTGACTTTTAATAGTTCCGTGTTGTTGTTGACCATTCTGGTCAATACCATTCCATAGATAAATCATAAAATTATTCGATTTATTTCCTCTAAAGATGTTTCTCCCATGAGAACCCTTTGCAATGCTATTGTTCGTAGGTTGATCATGCCCTCATTACAGGCTTGTTGTTCAATAGCTAGAGCACTGTGCGAGGTGTTTTTCAATAGTATGTTGTTGATCATCGGTGACATCGGTAGTACTTCAAAAATTCCAATGCGTCCACGGTAACCACCTTTACATTTTTCGCATCCTTCGCAGTGGGCTTGAAAAATTTCGTATGCGGCAATATCCCTGTTTGCCGTATTTATTTTTATGTTTGTATTCAGTCGTTCCTTTTCTAAAACAGTTGCTGGAATCGTAATTTTTTGTTTGCAGTTGGGGCATAGTCGACGCACTAAGCGCTGTGCTATTAGTAACTTCAACGTTCCTACCAAGTTGAAGGCAGCAATATCCATATTTAATAATCGAATAATGCTTGTTGCGGCGGAGTTGGTGTGTAGTGTTGATAAAACCAGATGTCCGGTTTGTGCTGCTTTAATGGCAATTTGTGCGGTTTCCAGATCGCGAATTTCTCCAACCATAATAATATCTGGATCTTGGCGTAGAAAAGTACGTAGTGCTGTGGCGAAATTTAGGCCGATTTTGGGATTAATTTCTACTTGGTTAATCCCAGGGAAATTAATTTCAACGGGATCTTCAGCGGTGGAGATATTGTGGGTGATGGTGTTGAGTAAATTTAGGGCGGTGTAGAGTGTGGCGGTTTTGCCGCTCCCGGTTGGTCCGGTAACCAGTATCATTCCCTGTGGCGCCTTGACGTGATTGAGCAAGATTTTTTGTTGTGGTGGGGTGAGGCCAATTTGGGTGATATCTAAACTCATGTTATTCGGGTTAAGAATGCGTAAAACTATTTTTTCGCCGAACATCGTTGGGCAAGTGCTAATGCGGCAATCATGTGTGAGCGGTTTATGGCTACTGCTACATTTGATTGCTATTGCAATGGTGAACCTGCCGTCTTGTGGCAAGCGACGCTCGGCGATATCTAGTTTGGCCATTACTTTGAGTCGTGAGTTGATGCGCTGAGCTAAATTTATATCGATTGACGCTTCTTGATACAAAATGCCATCGATTCTAAAACGAATACGGTAATTTTTTTCATATGGTTCAAAGTGGATGTCAGAAGCATGTTTACTAACTGCCCGAGCCAAGATTTGTTCAACTAGTGCGATGATTGAATTATCTTGAGGATTGTCTTGTATACCTGGGGGGTGTGGCACACTGTTGGTTTGGTGAATGATGATATTAGAGTTCATGCTGGGTGGTTATTTTGCATATCCTTTGGTGATACCACCGCCACTAGTTGCCCAGATGAGGTGATTGTTTTTTGCTAGTGGTGTGATGATGTAGTTGTCTTGTTTAGTGATGCCATAAAGATTTTTCGGTGTGACGGTGATAATTCCTTTGTCAGTAACAACTACGCTATCAACTAAACCAACTCCTTGGGTCGCCTCAATATTTGATGGTACGCCATTAATTCCCGCCTTACAGGTTTCCAGATCACCGTTTAGCTGAAAACACTCTTCGATGCCTAATTTAAAAGGGGCAGTGGCTTGCACGATTTCGGTGTAATGTGCTTTGCGAGTATAGTTTTGATAAGACGGGACGGCGATGGTAACTAAAACGCTAACAATAGCGATGGCGATTAGTAATTCGATCAAAGTAAATCCTTGTTGATGGTATTCTAGTTGTGTCAATTTATGTCGGTGTGGTGATTTGTATTGATGAAGTTTTTGTCGTTGCGATTTTTGTTGATTTAATTGATTCATAAAAATTCTCCTTAAACTTATTTAATCTCCAATATTCCATGTACTTCATCTAAACAAGTGGGTCACTCACATGCTACATCCTGTCTCATGTGAGCTCGAATTCACCTCCTGTGAAGTTGACCACACTTTGTTTCTTGTAATGTTATATACTTCACGTGTTGAGCAAGCCTTCTTGTTCCTAATTTCAGCGTACAAAGATTGACTGAATGTTGAAGTGATTTTCGGCGTGATTGGAGGTTTTCACAATACCGTGTTTTGGGGAAACAATATGAAATTGGTCGGCTTTAGTAGTATATTCCAGCGATAACCACATGGTTTTTGGTCTTGTGCAAATTGATTTACGCATGGAGTTTGGTGCGTTAATCTTTGCTTAATGCTGGTATTGTAGAATGTAATCTATAGAACGCATGGCGAGTTGCTCGGGTTTGTCGGTGCTGCAACCCAAAGCTCATTTACGAAAGGGATATCTCAATAAAAAACATTAGGTATTACTATGAATAATTATTTGTATGAAGAAATCAAACAAGAAGATGAAGACGAATCTGGTGACCATTATAGTCTCTTTTTCATGTCTGATAGCGTAATTGGTGCACCGCAAGGTAGCAAGATCGGGGATATAGATTGTGCAGCGTTATTGCAAAAAAACACAGTGCCATTTCTAAAACGGGGCAACGGTATATATTTCGGCGCATATTCTGATCAAGAGCGCACAACATTCAAATGGTTTAATTTCGAGTTAAATGAGTGTCCTAAGTCAATTTTGACAAATTTTAGTACCAGTATTCAACATGTTAAATCGCAAGACGTTGGTCAAGATGTAAAGAATTTCATTAAGTCGCAAGAAGGAGCCTATACCCCAGAGAACTTTCTTGTAGGATGGGATGATGATGTTCATAAATATGATACTCGGGAAATGCTTAACGATATCGCATTCAAATTTGCAAACCCTTTCCCCATTGATCCGAATAAGACAGATCTTGCAAGAGACATGATAGCTGATGCTTGTGTTTTCGTTGATTACAATCCGCTTACTCAGCCTGCTGATATTAAAAGTGAATATGCGCAAGGATTTCACTTTGATACTACCAAGAATCATGATGTCTTAAGGAGAGGCAAGGAAGGAGATGTAGATGACCAAAGGGTAAAAAATTCTACGATGAGCTTAATTACGGCTATTAATTTATTTAATAAAGCTGAGACACTCCTAGATAGAAAGAAGGCATTTGAAGCACTTGGCACCGGGTTGCATCCTCTTCAGGATATTCACGCTCATAGTAATGAATATGTGACTCTATATGAATCTTCTTATCGGCCACTAAATTTGTTATTTAAACAGCCATCGGACAAGATATTTTATTTTTCTAGTCATGCCAATTGGAATGGCTACAGTGCTGATGATAAAACAGTTAAACCAGAGCGCTATCATTGTTCTCAAGCAATTACTTATTTGTATGGTCTGACTTTTGCGATTGCTACTAAACAAATTGATATGGGTAGTGAGTGTGGTGGTATGGGTCATGATGGTAGTGTTAAGGATGTGTTGGCGAAGGTAGATAGAATAATAAATGACTTGTTGGAGCCGCCAAAGGGTAATGCGAAAAACATCAAATATCTCAAGACGATGGAAGGCTTTTTGCGGGAGAGTAAATTTATTTTAGAGCCTTTAGCTAAAGGTGAAAAAAGCGAAAATAAGAAAGAAGAAAAAAATGAAAAGAATGAAAAAAATGAGTCGAGCGAGCAAAGTGAACAAGCAAAACTCGTTATAGAGAAAATCGATAATCTTCTCGTGCTGGCTACAGAAGTAACACAACAAGACAAAATAACCGTTACTAAAATTGATAGTGTAGCGTCTTGTGCTAATTTTGCTGCTCAATCCCTGTTCTATTGGGGTGCTCACCAGGTTTGCGATAGCGCCGTCTTCAAATTTGTTGCGGATGTTTATGCGGGGTTAATTAATCATTTGCAGAAGCAGCATGAACATAATCTACTTAATAATAATCGCAATACCTATTTTGCTCCTGTACCTGATGCACCTGACAATGTAGGAAAGTTTATTGAAGAGAGAATCATTTTTGGAAATACTTAAGCCGCATATAGTATTTAATTTACTGGAAAAAACATGGCCATATTAGCGCAAATATTACTGGTTGCTTTAGTGATTTTTTTAGGTTGGAGTACCTATCGTTTTATACGCAATAATCCTGAAATGTTTAGCAAAATCAATCTTGAGCGCAGTGTCTTTACTTTAGGAGTGTTATGTCTGGCGCTGATTAGTTTTATTGCGTTGTTAGTGTGGTTGCTAAAAACGTAGACGAGTAATAGATGTTTAATTTAAGGATTCTAAGAGAGTTTTCACTACTGCTACATCGCTAAAAGGAATTCTTTCATCACCGATGATTTGATATTGTTCCTGTCCTCTGCCGGCAATTAATACGATGTCTCCCGCTTGAGCGCAATCTAATGCTTGAGCAATTGCGGCGCGTCGATCTGGTTCAATCGCTATTGCCCATGGGCATAATAACCCAGTGATGATTTCGTCAATAATTTGTTGTGGATTTTCAGTGCGCGGATTGTCACTGGTGACAATAACGTTATCGCTATAGCGTTCAGCGATTTGTCCCATCAATGGTCTTTTCCCGCGATCACGATCACCGCCGCAGCCGAAGACGCACCACAATCTTTCTAAGCAATGTTCGCGTAATGCGCGCAACACTTGTTCCAATGCATCAGGAGTGTGAGCGTAATCAACTACTACTAATGGTTTCTTTTCGCCGCCGCCAAAAGATTCCATGCGTCCAGCTAAGGGTTGTAATAGCGCGATTTTTTCCAGCATATCACTTAAAGTAAATCCCATACTGCCCAATACTGAGATGACTGCTAGCAGATTGCTGAGGTTAAATCTTCCTAGCAAATTGCTTTTCAGTATGCCGCTACCCCATGGGGTAGTGATGTTAGCTTTGATTCCTGTGATATCAATTTTTACCTCAGATGCGCCAATAAAATGATGTGAATTTTGTGATTGTTTTGTTTTGATGATTTTGTCGTACTCGGTGCCGTAGCCATAAATATTTACGGAGGGATTAATTGCATTGAGTATTTTCAAACCGAATTCATCATCAAGATTAATGGCTACTGTTTGTAGACTTGGTTGCAAAAATAATAATTTCTTCACTGCGCCATAGTTTTCCATATCGCCGTGATAATCCAAATGATCACGAGTTAAATTGGTGAATACTCCAATGTTGAAGTCTATGCCTTGGATGCGTCCTTGTTCTAATGCGTGTGAAGATACTTCCATGGCAACTGCACTGGCACCTTGATCGCGTAGTGTGGCTAGATGTTGTTGTAAGGTAATGGCGTCTGGAGTGGTGTTTTTAAGTGGCGATAAGTGATCAGGAAATCCTGCTCCTAGTGTTCCAATTACGCCGGTCGGTTGTCCTAAATCTTGTGATAATTTTGCAATCAAGTGAGTGCATGATGTTTTGCCATTGGTGCCGGTAACGCCGATTATGGTCATTGCTCGTGCCGGATAATTGTAAAATTTCGCGGCGATCAAGCCAATTATCTTACGTAAATTAGATACGTGAAAAATCGGAATGTTACATGTGGTGTCAGCAGAATATTCAGTGCTATTGTTATCGTTTTCGCACAATATCGCCGCTACCCCCTTACGAATAGCATCAGCGATATATTTTCTGCCATCAACTTTAAAACCTTGAAAAGCAAAAAATAGTTCGCCGCATTTAGCAGTTCTGCTATCAAGTGTAAGATCGGTAATTAATTGTTCTGATGTTGCGCTTGCTGGTACGAATTCGGCTAAAAGCTCATTTAGTTTCATTGGGATGATTTTTGTTTTAGTTGACACTTTTGCTCCTAATTTATTTAACTACATTCCTGCTCGTTTTTTTGTGGTTCTAGCTATTGGGCATCTGGTGGAATATTTAAAATGCGTAGAGCGCCATGCATGATATCAGCAAAAGCAGGCGCCGCTACTGAGCCACCGTGGTACAACCCACGTGGATTTTTAATTACTACGATTACTACTAATTCTGGGTTAGATGCCGGTGCGATACCAGCGAACAGTGCTCCATGGCGATCGGTATAATAGCCACGTGGTTTGGCAATGCGTGAGGTTCCAGTTTTTCCAGCAACGCTATAACCCTGAATCTTCGCTTTTGTTCCAGTGCCGCCAAGTTCCAACACTGATTGCAACATCGTGAGAATTTGATTGGCGACAGTTTGTGATATCACGCGTTTCCCTTCTGGTATTTGATCTTTATCCAATTTTAAGAATGAAACTGGTCGAGAAATACCGCCATTGGCAATAACAGTATAAGCGTGTGCCAATTGCAATGCAGTGGTTGATATGCCATAGCCATAGGCAATTGTTGCTAGCATTAAAGGTCGTCCATTAAGGTTGTCCGGTAATACGCCGGTTGCCTCTCCTGGAAAAGCACTTTGAGTGGTTTGTCCAAAATTGATGCGTTTTAACATATCAAGCAAATTATTCGGCGGTAAGGATAGCGCTATTTTTGCGACACCAATATCGCTCGATTTTTGCAATACCCCAGTTACCGTAAGCAAGCCGTTATTGTGGTGATCATTATCATAGATAATATGTTTTTCGACTTTAAAATGTCCCGGGTTGGTGTCTACAGTGGATGTTGGTGTGTATTTGCCGCTTTCTAAGGCGCTGGCAATGGTAAAAGCTTTGATTGTTGATCCAGGTTCAAATAGGTCGGTTACTGCTTTGTTTTTGTAACAAGCATGAGTGATGTTCTCTCGTTTATTGGGATTGCACGTTGGCATACTAACCATTGCTAAAATTTCCCCAGTCTTTGCTGCAGTTACCACAGCTGATCCAGATTCAGCTTGATATTTCTCGACGGTGTTTTTTAATGCTTGATAAGCCAAGTGTTGAATTTTGCGATCGATGCTTAAAACCAAGTTTTGGCCGGTTTGCGGTTGGCTGATGATTGCAATATCGGTAATGACGTTGCCTAGGCGATCTTGCAGCACTTTCTTTTTTCCTGGTATACCGCGTAACCAGTGTTCATAAGCAAGTTCCAACCCTTCTTGTCCTTTATCATCGATATTGGTAATGCCGATTATTTGGCTGGTAACTTCAGCATCTGGATAATAACGTTGATATTCTTGTTGTAGCAAAACTCCGGGAATTTTTAGATTTTTAATTTTGTCGGCAACTTCAGCGCTGATATGACGTTTTAAATAGATAAATTCGCGTTTGTCACTGACGCTGATTTTTTTCTTCAGCTTACTGATAGGCAGATTAAATATTTTTGAAAGTGTTTGCCATTGTTCGGCAGTAGCTTTTTTAAAAGTTTTTGGGTTAATCCACGCTGAGTCGATTGGTGCGCTCTTAGCCAGAAGTTCACCATTACGATCAAGAATGTTGCCGCGAATAGCTGGAGTTTCAATGTTGCGGATGGAGCGGCGTGTACTTTCTCTTAATAAAAAATCGCGTTTAACTATACCTAAATCAACGATGCGCCAGACGAGGCCAGCCAGTGCTAGCAGTAGTAGGCTGGATACAAAATAGAGACGCCAGGTATAATTTTTTTCGCGAAGATTGGTGCGCATGGTTCATATAGTGTGTTTTATACCGATTCCATTTCAATTTGAAGTCGAACTGAGGCAACCTATCTCTAGGCAGAGTTTTCGCTGGCCTTTATCATTACAACATTTCTTGCCATCGGTACTTGCATATCCAGTTCCCGTTCGGCCACTTCTTGAACATAAGTGCGTGATGCAGCTAAGCTTTGTTCAAATAATAGTTTTCCCTCTTCCGCCTGTAACAGCAAATGTTCCTTTTGCATATTTTGCACCGTTGCAAACAAGCGCCGATTGTAATCTTTGACGTATACGACACTTAGTGCTGATAGCAATGTTATCGCAATCAATAGCAACAGAGATATCTGTGGAGCAGGTAAAACTAGTTCTTCTGATGTGCTGATTGCATTTGTTTTGCTCGCAAGTTGTCTATTTGCAATTCGTTGTTGAGCCAGAGTCCCCGCTATTTCGCTCATAAAATCCTCTCCATCACTCTTAAAGTCGCGCTTCTCGCGCGTGGATTACGTTTAATCTCGTCATTATTTGCCCTTAAAGCAGAGGCTACATAACGCAAACTTATACGCAGCTGCTCGTGCTTCAAGGGCACCCCGCTTGGAATATTGCCACCCATGATGTCACGCATGAAATGCTTAATGGTGCGATCTTCCAGTGAATGAAAAGTAATTGCCAACAACCTGCCGTTAACTTGTAGTACATCTAAACTTTGCTTCAACACTTGTCGCAACTCAGTCAATTCATTGTTAATAAAGATTCTTATTGCTTGAAAAACCCGTGTAGCTGGGTGTTTGGTTTTTTCCCAGCGCGGATGAGCTTTACTTACAATCGTTGCTAGCTCGCCTGTCGTTAATATAGGTTGCAACGCACGTTCCTTGACAATTGCCTTTGCTATTCTTTTACTGAAGCGTTCTTCGCCGTATAGTTTGAATATTTTCTCCAACTCTCCAAGCTCGGCCTGATTAATCCAATGAGCTGCAGTAGTTTTTTGTTGTATTGGATTCATGCGCATATCCAAATGACCATTTTTAATAAAACTGAAACCACGTGCTGCTACTTCCAACTGTGGCGAGGAAACGCCTAGATCTAGCAATATTCCATTTACCTTACCAATCCAATTTAACTCTTCTACCCACTCGCGCATCTTGGTAAACGAACCATGTCGCACAATTAGTCGAGCACTCCGTGGATTTTGTTCTTGTTCTTGCCAAATCCTGGCTGCTGTAATTGCTTCAGGATCGGTGTCGATTACCATCAACTGTCCGTTCTCATCGAGTTGCTGCAGAATTGCCCGGCTATGCCCACCTCGACCAAAGGTTGCATCGATATAAATCCCTGATGGTTTAATGTTTAAGTTATCTATCGTCTCTTTTAGCAAAACTGGGATATGTTGGTTGTTTTCCAATTCTGCTTTTAGTCTCCCTTCTTGTTCTTGCATTTTTTTCTCATATTGCTACAAAGATAAAGACTGTAGTTCCGTTGGTACGCCGCCAGACGTGTTGTGTACCCCTGTGTTTAACCATTCCTCTCGTTCGCTGGTCCATGAACCATCATCCCAAATCTCAATTTTCTTCCCTTGGCCAACTAGAATCACACGTTTATCCAATTTCGCATATTCTCTAAGGAGCGGAGGTATCAAAAAACGCCAATTATTATCAAGTTCTAGTTCAGTTGCGTGCCCAATTAACAGTCGTTGAATGCGACGAGTTAACTTGTTGAAGGTTGGTAATGCTGCGATTTTTTTCTTTATCTCTTTCCAGGCTGAAGATGGGTAAAGCAGTAAGCAGCGATCTTCGGTATCAATAGTAACGACGAGTTTGCTGTCATTTTCATCTTGCAACTGTGTACGATAGCTAGTTGGTAAGACGATGCGACCTTTTGGATCTAGATTTACTGAAGTTATGCCGCAAAACATGATGCTTTCCCACTTTTTCCCACTTTATTGCTATTTTAAACCACTTGGCGCCACTATATTGAAAAAAAAGCTCGTTTGTCAAGAATATTTCTGCAATTTTTTAATATTGATTTGAACAATACTGGTTATGGCCAATCTGGTTTAGATAGGTGGTGGTGGCAAGTTACAAGATGTAGGGGTAAGCAGTAATGGTTAGTACTAAATGCAGTGGTATGTTTATTGTTGATGATTGGTGGTATGTCTTGTAATTAAAACTTCGATTACTTCTGCAAGCGTGCACTTTTTAGCTATGAGCAATACTAGAACGTGATAAATTAAATCGGCAACTTCACCGAGCAGAAGGTCTTTAGATGCGGTCACGGCGGCGAGTGCTGTTTCAACCCCTTCTTCTCCAACTTTTTGTGCAATGCGATTAATTCCTGCAGCAAATAATTTTGTGGTGTAACTATGCTCGGGCCGACTTTGACAGCGTTGCATAATAATTTCTTCCAGCTGCTTTAGGAAATTCAAGTTATTAAAATCGGTTAAATTAGTTTTGAGTGTATGTGGTGCATGTGGTGTATGTTCGGTTTTATCGGTGTCAAAACCCAAAAACTCATTAGTGTTGGGTGCATTGGCTAAATTATTTTTTTCACCACTACTGTTACTGTTTTTAGTATTAGCATCAAAACAGCTTTGTGTTCCGGTGTGACAAGTTGGTCCGGCTGTGTTAACTAGAATTAATATTGCGTCATGATCACAATCTGGAAGAATTTTCACTGGATACAAATAATTACCCGATGTTTCACCCTTGGTCCAGAGACATTTTTTGGAACGACTGTAAAAAGTAACTTTGTTGTTACTGATTGTTTGTTCAAGAGATTCCTGATTAACGTAACCCAGCATCAGCACTTGCAGTGTATTAATATCCTGAATAATTGCTGGAATTAAATTATTACTTTTATTCCAGGAGAGTTGTTTGATAATTATGGCATTTGTAGCGTGGTTTCTTTCGTTATTTTTTCCATTCATGATTTTTCCTCAAGACGTATCTAAGGTCTAACTGCAATTTTCTGTTGTTGAAGAAATTGTTTCAATTGTGTAATTGAAATTTCTCCAGTGTGAAAAATGCTTGCAGCTAGGGCACCATCAACGCCGGCAGCTTTGAATACTTCGGCAAAGTGTTCGCTACAGCCGGCCCCACCAGAGGCAATTAATGGGATGTGCAGCTGTTGCCGTACTTGTTGTAACTGCACAATATCATAGCCATTTTTTACTCCATCTTGATTCATGCAATTTAACACTACTTCTCCAGCACCTAAGTTTTGTACTTCTGCGACCCATTCCAAGGTACGGCGCCCAGTAGTGCACATCTTGTTTTCATCGCCGGTGTATTGGTAAACATAGTAATCGCCGTTTTGTTGATCTTGATAACTATCGATGCCAACGACGACACATTGACAACCAAAACTTTCGGCAAGTTGTTTGATTAATTGAGGGTTTTCCAGTGCTGGTGAGTTGATTGAAATTTTATCAGCACCAGCATTTAGTATTGCTGTGGCTGTTATGACATCACGTACTCCTCCAGCGACGCAAAATGGAATGTCGATTATTGATGCAACTTGGGTGATCCACGCGATGTCTACCGAACGAGCCTCGCTGCTGGCGGTGATATCGTAAAAAACAATTTCATCAGCGCCTTCATCGCGATAGCGTTGAGCTAGCGTTGTAATGCTGCCCACGGTTTTATGATTGCGAAATTTCACTCCTTTCACTACTGCGCCATTTTTAACGTCAAGACATGGAATGATTCGTTTGGCTAACATATGGTTAGTGCCTCTTGCAGCGTGAATTTTTTTTCATAAAGAGCGCGGCCAATGATTGCTCCAGCAACTGGTATTTTCCCCAATGATTTAAGATCAACAAGGTTAGCAATGCCGCCAGATGCTTGGATTTGAAGATTCGGGTGGTGTTGCAATATATCTGCGTAGAGATCGATGTTTGGACCGTTGAGCGTGCCATCACGACTGATATCGGTACAGAGTACATGCTTTAAACCAGAATGTTGATAGTCAGCAATCAAATCAAATAATTTTATATTGCTGATTTCTTGCCAGCCGCAAATTGCAATGTAAGGTTCATTATTTTTAAACACAACATCACATGCGATCACGATTTTCTCTGGACCAAATTCATCCAGTAATTGCTTGGCCACGTGCGGTTCCTTAAGCGCTAAGCTGCCAATCGCTACTCGTGTTATTCCCAAATTTAATAGATTTTTTATTTGTTCTTTAGTGCGTACTCCGCCGCCATATTGGATTTTTAGTTTGTTTGATACGAGTAGTTGTTGAATTATTGGTAATTGAGTTTTGTGATGATTTTTGGTTCCATCCAGATCAACTACGTGCAACCATTTTGCTCCCTGGTTAGCATAGAGCTTTGCTATTTCTAGCGGTTTGCTACTGTATGTTGTTACTTGCGCAAAATCTCCTTGATAAAGTCTGACGCAGTCACCGTTACGCAGATCAATTGCTGGATAAATTTCCATATTTAAAACCTCATGGTATAGATAAAAAATTCTTCAAAATGGTGGCGCCAATTTTTCCTGAACGTTCTGGATGAAATTGCGTGCCATAAAAATTATGCCACTGGCAAATTGCAGTAAATTTTACGCCATGCTGAGCAGCGGCAGAGGTTGTAGGTGTTATAGGAACCGCATAACTATGAACGAAATATACATAACTTCTATTTGAGATTCCTTGCAATAATGGTGAATCATTAATGATTTCTAAGGTGTTCCAGCCCATGTGAGGAATGGTTATATTTGTTTGTGGCGATGGTAATAATCGGTTAGCTTTTCCCGGGATAACCCCTAAGCACTTAACGTCACCACCGGTGTCTGCAGCACTTTCGGCTGAAGATTCGTAAAGTAGTTGCATTCCTAAACAAATTCCTAACACTGGTTGTGTCAGCGTGCACAAAGTTTCGCATAGTTTTAGTTCATTTAAACGATTCATTGCATAGGCGGCAGTGCCAACACCAGGCAAAATAACATGACTGGCGTTGATAATTTTTTCACGATCAGTGGTTAGTTTTGCTGATATGTTTAGTCGTTGTAACGCAAAAATAATTGACGCCAAATTGGCACCGCCGCTATTCACGATTACGATCACATAACACCTATTTTATTTATTTTGCGTTTTAACTTCGAGTGCGGTTAGCTATAACAGTTGGGTTCTTGGCCACACCGTACCTGAATATAAATAAAACGGGCATCCCACACCTAACTGTTACCATCTAGTTTAATATTTCCGTAAAAGCGCGTCCTCTCTTTTTCTCATTTTGATTGGGTCTATACCCATCGCATTTTGGCATTGAAGCTTTGTTGCACGTTCGCTCGCGTGCTCACATATGTAGTAAGTAGTACGTACATGATTATAATCTCCCCTTCGTTGTTGGTAACTCATAATTATGTGAACCATCTGCTCTTCTTTCTCTCCTGATTGCCATCCGCAAAGCGCGTCCAACACACTTAAAAATACTTTCGATCATGTGATGAGCGTTTTCCCCTTTTACTTCGATGTTAATCGTGGCTTGTAAACTTTCTGCTAGTGAACGAAAAAAATGTGATACTAATTCTGTTGATAAGTGGCCAACTTTTTCGCGATTAAAATGGCCATTAAAAACCAGATATGCTCGCCCGCTCAAGTCAAGTGCTACTTGTGTTAATGATTCATCCATTGGCAATAAAAAACCATAGCGAGCGATACCCAATTTATCGCCAAGCGCTTGACGTATGGCCGTTCCAAAGGAGAGTGCCACGTCTTCAACAGTGTGGTGTTCATCGACATTTAGATCACCATTTGCTCGCAGTTTTAAACTAAAACCACCATGTTTGGCGAGTTGTTCCAGCATGTGATTGAAAAAATCAATTCCGGTTTCTATGGCGATAGGTTCAGGACGATCTAAGTTTACGATTACTTTAACTTTAGTTTCATTGGTGATGCGTTCTATTTGTGCTTGTCGTCCCTGTGACAACAAATGTCGTGTAATTTTGGGCCAAGAATTTTTTTTGTTGTACAAAATACCGACGATTCCCATTTGTGTTGCTAACTCCATATCGGTGGGGCGATCACCAATTACATAAGAATGTTGTGGGTCAAAGCGACGATTTTGTAAGTAGTCTAACACTAAGCCCAACTTGGGTTTACGGCAGGAACAGTTTTCATGATGGAAGTGTGGGCAGATTTTTATGTCATCAAAGATAATTCCCTGGCCACCAAAAATCTCTAATAATTTGTTTTGTACAATTTCAAAATGATGATGTGGAAATGAAAGAGTTCCTAATCCATCCTGATTGCTGATCATGGTTAGTTTGAACCCAGCTTTTTTTAATTCCAGTAAGGCAGGGATGACGAATGGTTCTAACTGTAGTTTTTCCAAGCTGTCGACTTGTTGATCGAGGAGAGGTTCACTGATCAATGTCCCGTCGCGGTCGATGAAGAGAATTTTTGTTGTATCTGTTGATTTAGTCATTTTGTTTATCCGTTTGCTAATACCTCTCTAACTCGTTGATTTTCTGCAGCAGTGCCGATTGAAATACGCACGCAATTTTCTAAGCCGTAATCATTGTTACGATTGCGAATGATGATGCCATGTGTTTCGCAGTGTTTAATGAGAGCAGCTGCATTATTTACTTCAACTAAAAGAAAATTGGCGTCGCCGCGCCATACTTGTTTTACAAAAGACTGATTCTGAAAAAACTCATACATTTTTTCGCGTTCTTTAATTAGTAACTCACGATTATTTTTAATGATCTCCAAATTGGTTGGGGTTAGATGTTGATATACTGTCTCGACGGTTGTTACTGGTAGCGGATATGGAGGAAGAGCTTTTTGTAATAAATAAATTATTGTTGGGTGTGCAATAGCAACACCGCAGCGGGCACCAGCTAAACCATATAGTTTTGACAATGTTCTTAAAATAACCAGATGAGGATATTCCTGCATTATCTGAGTTAGGCTCGCGGTTGTTGCGAATTCAATATAGGCTTCATCGACAACTATCAATGCTTGACCTTTTAGAGCTTTACAAATTTTTATGATGTCACTTTTGGCAAGTAAATTACCTGTAGGGTTATTAGGAGAACATAGAAAAATTAATTTTATCGCGGGTTGCCATGCTTGTAGTAGGTTTATAGTATCTAATTTAAAGTTTTGTGCTTTTAACAGCGGGATATTGACAACACTAGCTCCTTGGATATTGGCGTAAAATTCATACATGCCGAAAGTTGGTGGGCAGATAAGAATTTTATCCTGATAAGCGCGACAGAAAGTGCGTATCAGTAGGTCAATTGCTTCATCGCTACCGCGAGTGATGATAATTTGATCCGATTGGACATTATAAAGTTCAGTAATTTTTTGGATCAGTTTTTCTGGCTGTGCTGCTTCAGGATAACGATGTAGGTTTAAGTGCTCATATCCAGGTAACGGATAGTTGTTTTCATTGGCATTAAGATAAATTTGTTCGGAGTTAGTGCTAGGATTGTCGCTGCGTGCTGAAACATATGGAGTTAGATCGCGAATTTCAGGACGTGCCAAATTTAAAATCGTTTCGTTCAAATTGTTGATGATGGTCATGTTATTTTTTCTCTAGTCTGATCGTAACCGCATTTTTGTGAGCATCAAGGCCCTCAATTGTGGCAAGATTTTCTATGGTGGCGCTGATGTTTTGTAGGCCGGCTTTGGTCAATTTTTGAAAGGTAATGTGTGTCATAAAATCGCCTACGCCTAACCCGCTATAACTTTTAGCATAACCATAAGTTGGTAAAACATGGTTGGTGCCACTAGCGTAGTCTCCTGCTGACTCCGGTGACCATTTTCCTAAAAAGACTGAGCCACTACTAGTGATTTTTTGTTGCCATTGGGATGATGATTTTGTTTGTATAATTAAATGCTCTGGAGCGTAATCGTTGGCGATTTCAATGGCAGTGGTTAAGTTATCAACTGTAATTAGACAACTGTGTTGTAGCGCTTTTGTAGCGAGATGACGACGCGACAAATGTTTTAGTTGTTTTTTAATTGCTATTGCAACGGTTTGAGTGAGTGGCTGGTGGTTGGTAACCAAAAATACTTGAGAGTCATGACCATGTTCGGCTTGCGATAATAAATCAGCAGCGACAAAATCTGGATCTGCAGTTTCATCAGCAATCACCATTAACTCTGATGGTCCGGCTGGAAGATCGTATGCAGCGCCGCGTGGGTCTTGGGCGCAAAGAATTTTTGCTTGGGTTACCCAGGAATTTCCCGGTCCAAATATTTTATCTACTTTTGGAATAGTGGCGGTGCCGTATGCCATTGCGGCGATAGCTTGGGCACCACCAATTTTATAAACTAGATCGATTTTGCAAAGTTTAGCGGCGTACAAAATGTGTGGGTCAATAGTGCCATCTGGTTGTGGAGGAGTGCAGAGTATTCGTAGTGGGCACTTGGCAATTTGTGCGGGAATACCGAGCATTAATACAGTTGATAACAGAGGCGCAGAACCACCCGGAACATATAGGCCAATTCTATTGATTGGGCGTGCTTGTTTTTCACAAATAATTCCAGTGCCGGTTTTCAGTTTAATGTTTTTTGGATACTGAGCTTGATGAAAAATCGTAATTTGTTTAGCAGCGAGACGTAACGCTTTCTTAGTGGGTTTAGAAATAATTTTTATTGCTGTTGCAAACTCCGATGGCGATATTTGAAAACTATCGAGAGTAACTTTGTCGTAAAGTTTGGTGAAGCGATGCACCGCTTTGTCACCTTGCCGATAAACAGATTGAATGATTTTTGTGGTTGCTGCGACCAAGTTATTTTTTGTTTGAATCAGTGGTCGTTGCAGTATTTTGTGTTGCTCTTTTTGGGATAAATTTTTCCATATTATCGTTTTCATATATTTAGATCTCATTTGTATTCTTCGCTTTAACGGAACTCGAAGTATGGTTTAATGCATCATTTTCTCAATTGGTAAAACCAAAATAGCGCTGGCTCCTGCCATTTTTAATTTTTCCACTGTTTCCCAAAAGACATTTTCTTTACAAACGGCATGTACTGCTACTAATTGCTCGTTTCCCTCTAAGGTCATGATGGTGGGGTTTTCAGCACCAGGAATTAATTTTACTATTTCCTTAAGGGTGACTTTAGGAGCATGAAGCATGATGTATTTTGCGTCAGCGGCTTGTAACACGCTGTCCATTCTTTGTTTCAGCAAGTTGAATGTCGTTTCTTTTTCGGGTGGGAATAGCGTAGTAGTTTTTATTAATACTGCTTGGCTGTAAAAAAAAGGTTCTACTTCATGTAATCCATTTGCTTCCAGGGTTGCTCCTGTTGAGATCAAATCGCAGACTGCATCGGCAATATTTAAACGTGGAGCAATTTCAACTGCGCCAGTTAGCACGACAATTTTTGCAGTTATTTGTTTGGCAAGTAAAAATCGTTGGAGTAAGTATGGATAAGTGGTGGCGATGCGTTTGTGATTGAGACTGTGAATATCACGATATGAAAATGTGTCTGGAACTGCGATTGCTAATCGACAGCTTCCAAAATTTAATTTTAAAACTATGTTGGTGCTGCTGCGGTTATTACTGTTGGTGTTGTAGTGTTGCAATGATTGCTCTTCTAACACATTGGTGCCGACAATTCCCAAGTCGCAGATGCCATCTTTGATGAGGTTTAAAATGTCATCATCCCTTACCAGAAGCACGTCCAACGGAAAATTTTCGCTGTGACAAAATAATTGACCGCTATTTTTTTTTATTTTTATACCACAGCGTTCTAGGAGCGAAAATGATTCTTCACTTAGTCGACCAGATTTTTGTAATGCAATTCGGATTCTGTTGTTAATGATGCCATTCATATTTTCACCTTATTTTACAAGTTTTATAACGTTCCAGGTTCATCTGCGATTGGGTTAAGTGGGCAACTTTGGGAGTAGCAACTGATGAGATCAGAGCACTATATGCATAAAAAAAACCCAGAAAAGCTTTTGTGGCTTTCTGGGTTTTTTTTGAGAACTCAAGAAAGCTACACACGATAGCCTTCTTCATCGCAAAAGTAAGGCTATCCTTCAGTGAAATGATGGTGGTGCAGTTTTAATGATTTAAATTTATTGACGTGGTTTAACATAGTCTTTGTCTTTTGTTTGAAATATTTTTACGATGTTTGCGTTTATTTTGGTTATTTAAAATTTGCTTTTACTTTCATGAGAATAGCTGCATGCCTTTCTTCTTCTCGAATGATGGTGTCGATACTACCATGTGCTGTAGCTGCAACGAAATTTTTCAATCCAGAATAAAATAAGATGGAATCTTTTTCACGAGCTATAGCGTAGTCAAGAACTTTATTTGTATTTTTAAAATCAGTTGCGGTGATTGTTGGTACGGTACGACTATCTGTGATTAAAGCTTCAACATAACTTTGATATTCATCGTTTTCTTTAACGCCCGGTGATTGCTCAATTTTTACAGTTGATAGCATCGTGGTGTAAAAATCTTTATGTTTTACTTCTTCTTGAGCGAGGCGTTGAAATATTTTCTGCAATTCTGAATCAGTTACTTGAGTTGCCATTTTTTCGTACAAGTTAAAACTTTCTTGTTCTTTTTCGATTGCGAATTTTATAATTTCGCTCAAATAAAATAGTTTGCTCATATTGGTTTTCTCCGTTGCGGTTAGTGAATTGAGACATTTTGCTATATGCCCAAATTCGATATGTGATCAGCGTGACAAAAGATAGTTGCTGCAGAATTAACTAATGGCGTGGGCCGAAAATTGCAGTACCAATTCGTACCATGGTGGTTCCGGCAGCAATGGCAGCCTCGAAGTCGTCTGACATACCCATGCTTAGAGTATCTAATTGTACATCAGTATTTGGTTGTTCATTTAATTGTTGCTGTAACCGTTGATAGAGCATAGTTAATTTTTGAAAAGTAGCAAATTGTTGTTCAAAATTTGGTGCTGGTGCAGGTATTGCCATTAAACCGCGCAACTTTAGATGTGGTAACGCTATAATGGCGCGTGCTACGGCAACAAGCTCAGAGTTTGTTTCTAGAGTTATTCCAGTTTTATTTTCTTCGTTGCTTAAATTTATTTCGATGCAAATGTTTAAATGGGGTTGTGCAGAGGTGCGATATTTACTCAAATTTATGGCGTGTTCTACCGTTGTTACACTTTGAACCCAATGAAAGTGACGTGCTAGATATTTTGCTTTGTTAGTCTGCATCCGGCCAATGTAATGCCACTCTACATTGGTATTGGTTATTGCCTCGATTTTCGGTAATGCTTCCTGTACATAGTTTTCACCAAAAGCTAATTGTGACGCAGCAATTGCTTCGTTAATTTCATCAATCGAACGTTTTTTGCTAACGGCGATGAGTCTGACGCCGTTTGGTAGTTGTCGCTGATATTTGCTCTCGGCCTGGTTAATTGTGGTACGTACTGTTTGTAAACGTGCGGCGATGGTATTGGTAGCGTGGTTAGAATGATTCAAGATGATTTCCTCTAGTTGTTTTTGCAATTCTTTTCGTTAGCAAATGGATTGTAGTATGATTTTTATTTCATTTTGATTGGGTCTATTACTCTTATATTACTTTCTTCTGCAGAGTCAATAGGGTTGTTGGAGGGTGATTGGTTGGTTTAATCATTATTTACATCGTTATCGTGAATAACTTAAACTCTGACTCTCGTCTGTACCGTTATGTTGTTAAACCAGTTGATTTTTTGTTCAACGTCAGCAAATTCCGTCAATATACATGAATATACCAGTTTCGGTGCAAATCTCTGAGCCTCTATCCCAGTACTTTTTGTTAGAAAATAATATAAAAAATGTTCTAGATGCTATTGTATCTGTTGCTGCAGCTAGCGATATTGACGAATGGTTCAATAGTCCTTTAGGGTCGTCTATTTTGGATGCAGAACAAAAAGAACTTGCGCTGATTTTACCCAAATTTTGTGGTGATTTTTTGGTGAAGATTGGTGGACCCAATCCCATTTCTAATCATGCACAGTTTAATTGGCAAAAATTTTTAAGTTCCAGCCAAATTAGCAATAAAATCTGTTTAATTGCTAATAGCAATAATGGCTCGGACATCGCTAATGATACAGACAATGATACGGATAAAGTTGTCTGTAACGATGTAAGCACTACTTCTATCGCTGCTGACGACAACGACAGTCGAAGCGCTAACGTAATTTGGTGCAACTATCATGAATTACCGTTGCTTTGCGATAGTGTTGATGTTGTGGTCATTCATCACGCTTTGGAGTTTGACGCTAACCCTCGTGTTATTTTACGGGAAGCCTATCAAGCACTGGTTCTTGGTGGGCACATGGTTTTGATTGGTTTTAACCCTTGTAGTTTATGGGGTATAAAAAGTTTTTTTGCCAAAAAAAATAATCGTAAAAATGTACGTGGCATTGCGCTAAACGCAAGTGAAACCAGTGAATCCGGGACTACGATTGGTGACGTAGTTTTGGATAAACTATTGCCGTTGTCATCACCATGGCAAGGAAAATTCGTTAGTTTGTCTCGTATCCACTGTTGGTTGAAACAATTAAATTTTACTCAGGTTTATTCGCGGGTTTTTTATTTCCGTCCACCATGGGTATTTAAAAATATCCGAACTTTGAGAAAATTAGCCTTTTTGGACAAGATTGGAAGCTCGTTACATTTACCTGATGGTGCTTGTTATATTGTAGTTGCAGAGAAAGCTGCTGTTGGCGTTGATCCTCTGGTCAAACATAAAAAAAATCTTACAGATCGTTTGTCGTTTGGTTATTTACAGCCGCACCCATCAGTGCAAACAAACCGCGCAAACTCACAATAAATAAGCAATAGTAATAATCGCTATCTTTGAGTTACATTAACACCATGGATACTACTATCATTGACCCAAGCGCAATCACCAAGAAAGAGGTTATGGTTTATACTGATGGTGCCTGTCGCGGTAATCCGGGCCCTGGAGGTTGGGGTGTATTACTGCGTTATCAAAAGCATCATCACAAAAAAATATATGAAAAAAGGATTAACGGTGCTGTTTTTGATACTACAAATAATCGTATGGAACTTACTGCAGTGATTAATGCACTGCAACAGCTCAAAGAACCGTGCATAATTAACATCACTACTGATTCGACATATGTGAAGCTTGGTATTACCAAGCATTTGAAACAATGGAAACAGCGAGGTTGGTTGACTTGCAATAAGCGACCGGTAAAAAATATTGATTTATGGTTACAACTCGAAGAATTGGTAAGTCGGCATCAAATAATTTGGCACTGGGTGAAAGGACATAGTGGTCATAGCGAAAACGAGATAGTAGATCAATTGGCCAATCAAGCGTTGGATGAATTGTTAGGAAAGGACAAACAATCAAAGTAATTATTCAGCAAGTGGATGTAGCCGTTAACACATAGCTTCAGACAAGGCGCCCGCGCAGCCTGAGCTAGCTCGCATACACTTACGTATGTGAGCAGCGAGGCAAGCGTGCAACGAAGTATCAAGCTATGTGTTAACGGCTAT
>Ga0172367_10001059_pt1 | contig 41355 bp, 38 predicted proteins | sample Lak10m_FD_114542 | JGI IMG/M metagenome (GOLD analysis project Ga0172367, IMG submission 114542) | Freshwater microbial communities from Kabuno Bay, South-Kivu, Congo - kab_022012_10m | ecosystem: Environmental > Aquatic > Freshwater > Lake | place: Democratic Republic of the Congo: South-Kivu... | reverse complement strand
GCAGGGGGTGGGGGAAGCTGCAACGGAGTACTTTCATGGCAACCTCCCCCCCACCCTAACCCTCCCCCGCCAGGGGGGAGGGAGCTTTTTGTACGATTATTTAAGTGTTACTTGGTACTAGGTGGTTATGGCTGTACGCATACGCTTTAGCGCCGTACGCAGCAGCGACCTGCTACAGCCGAAGTTGAGCCGTACAAAACCGGGGGCATCGAAATCGGCCCCATCCGAGAGGCCGACTCCGGCTTTTTCAAAAAATCCGGCCGGATTTTCAATACCGGCTGCACGCGTATCGATCCAGGCCAGATAGGTTGCTTCTACGTGCGTTGCGGAAAGTCCCGGTATTGAGTTAATCTCCGCTTCCACCAGATCACGATTCCCGCGCAGATAGCGAAGCAGCGCCTGCCGCCACGCTTCGCCGAATCGATAAGCCGCTTCAGTGGCGGTGAAACCGAGCAGATTTACGTGCGGTACGATCCGACCGGCTGCTGTAATGAATTTTTTCCGCAGCTGCGGATCGCTGATGACGGCAAAGGAGCAGCCCAGCCCGGGGATGTTGTAGGTTTTGCTGGGGGCCAGCAGCGTGATGGTGCGGCGGGCTGTTTCAGGGGACAGGGTCGCAATCGGCAGGTGGCGGATCCCCTCGTCCAGGATCAGACCGGCGTGGATATCATCAGAACCGATGATCAGATCGCGGCGTTCGGCCACGTCGGCGAACTGCAGCAGTTCTGCGCGTGTCCAGGCCCGGCCGACCGGATTGTGCGGGCTGCAGAGCAGCAGCAGCTTCGTGCGCGGCGTGATGGCCCGCTCCAGTGCGGCCATGTCTGCAACCCAGCGCCCTGCAACCAGCTGGAGCGGCACCTTGACTGTTACACGCTCTGAAAGGGTCGGAGCCGACATAAAAGGGGGATAGACCGGCGTAAACGTGATTACCTCATCACCCGGTTCTCCCACGGTACGGGCAAGTACGTTCAAGCCGCAGACCAGACCCGGCAGCCAGACCAGCCACTTCGGCTGGACCTGCCAGCCGAAATCCCGCTCCAGATGCTCCAGCACCGCTTCGACCAGAGTGGGCGGAGCGTGCGTGTAACCAAAGACCCCATGTTCGATACGTTTATGCAGAGCCGCTATGACGGCAGGAGGAGATCGGAAATCCATATCCGCCACCCACAACGGAATGATGTCGCGCCCCCGGTATTTTTCCCACTTCTCACTGCTGGTGGCACTGCGATCGACGATCGTGTCGAAATCAAAAATGCTGTCTTTCGTATCAGCCATGCATCCCCGCTGCATCAGAAATTGAGCGCCCGCTCGATACGCTGCCACAACTCATCGGCATCCTCCAGACCGACTGACAGCCTGATCAGGTTACGCGGCACTCCACACGCTTCGGCCCATTCAAGCTCCGTATAATGCGCCAGCAGGGTAAACGGACAGGCCAGGGTAAAGCTGGTCCCCAGGCTGGGCCCTTTGCAAACCTCCAGATTATCGTAGATTCGTGGCGCGGTTTGTTCGGCGTTCTTTGGCAAAAACGTGATCAGCGACCCCCAGCCGCCATCCGGCCGACGGACCGCCTCGTAGGAGTCACCAAACGACCATTTGGGATACCAGACCGCTTCAATAGCGGGATGCGTGCGCAGCCGTTCGGCGATCACCAGACCATTACGGTTGTGGATACGCATCCGCTCCCGAAAGCTGTGAATCTGCGCTTCCAGAACCACGGCATCCTCAATCCAGAGCAACTCCTCATGCTGTGCAGCCGCGATAGCCTTGAGCTCCGCATGATACGGCGAACGGGGATTACAGATCAGCGCCCCCCCCATGACGTCACCCGTGCCGACCAGATATTTGGTCAGACTGGTGGCAATCAGGTCGGCGTGCGGACCCAGATCGACATTCAGCGGGGTTGCCACCACATCATCGGCCACCAGTGGAATACCATGCTCACGCAGAATCGGGGTGATCTGCCGCACATCAGCCGAGCCGAGCAGCGGATTTCCGGGGATTTCGCTGAAACAGGCCGCCAGGGGGGCCCGCTGCAGAAGTTCCTTCAGATTGGCGGCGCAGTGATTCAAGTCGTGTAGCAGTGTCGCGCCACAGCCGAATTTTTCCTGCAACTTGAGGGTATCCACATAGGGGAAACCGATCTGGGCCGTAGCGGCTCCCGGCGTGCGCTGCATGACGGTTCGCAGCGCGGCATGCATGGCCGCCATGCCGCTCGGCTGCAAAAAAACATCGTCCGGCGCACAGTCGTACAACCCCGCCAGCTGAAGACGCAGCGAATCGCGAACTCTCTGGTCATCCCGCAGTTCCGGAGGTGTTCCGCTCAAAACCGACGCGGCCCGGCGGGTCGAAACAATCAAACCGGTATGCTGCCAGAAGGCCTTCAGCGTGTCGTAGCCTGCCGCAGTCGTTGTAACGCCGAACTGTCCACCCCGCTCAACCAGGCTGGCCGTGGCATCACTCTTTCGGCTGATGTAGCTGACACACTGCTGCGCCGTCTGAAGCGAAGGAAACGGCAGACACGGCTGACCGCCACCAATCAAGCCGGCCAGTTCCTGTATCAGGCGGTGAATAACAAAACGGGGATACCCGCATTGCAATCGGCTGATCACGGCGGGCCATTTTTCTTCATACCCGACAACATCCTGCCAGCGCGGCAGCGCCACGGAAACCGCGTGCAGCGATTGAGGTAACGCCTGTCCCAGCTCTTCCGCCCGCCAGATTGGATCATGCAATAAATCACGATTACTCATCATCACCTCACAAAGTACCCTTCGACTCCGCTCAGATTTCTCCATAGGTATCCATCAAAGGCCGATCGCGGAGCGGAGTCAAAGCGTCAGCGGTACAGTACACCACCAGCGCAGGCGGCTCCCAGAATTACCAGCGCAGGATTGACCTTCGTCATCGTTAACAGTCCGAACGTAACGGCAACAATCAGAATTTTATCCCAGCCGAGATTCAGAGAAGAACCCCATCCCAGTCGCTTGACGCCAAAGACGCTGTAGGCCATGTCGTAGGCGGTCCAGAGCAGCAGCCCCACTACGACCGGGCGCACGGTTTTGAGCATCGACTGGACCAGCAGACTGTCCTTGATCCTGAAAAAATAGACCACCATGATCAGCATCAGAATTGTGGTCGGAAGCACCGTTCCGGCAGCAGCAGCGATGGCACCCGGAAGGCCGGCCATTTTGTAGCCGATATAGGCCGACACCTGCGGCGCAATCGGACCAGGCAGAGCGTTTCCGACCGCTACTGCGTCGGAAAATTCCAGAGGAGTCGTCCAGGGGGCCACTTCCGCCGCACCGGGCGGCAGCCAGGTCGCCGCCGTCGTCTCACGCTGCATGAGCGCCAGTGAGGCCGGTCCGCCCCCCCAGGAAAACAGGGATACCCGGCTGAAGAGAACAAATATTTTCCAGAGCAACATGAATCGACCTCCAAAAAGAGGTCAAGAGAACAGTCTCTTGACCTCTGCTTGTCCCGTTGTCTGTAAAAAGTCAGATGATCGGTCCGTTACCGTTATCATCACTGACTAACCTACCGTGCGGGCTACGCTTGCTCATGACAATATTCAAGCTGCCGTCTCCGCGACTGAACAGGAAGGAGAGATCATGCTGAAATGCCAGCCGTGCCACCGGATCGAGCTGCCCCAGGTCGCGCAGCTTGAAGAGGATACAGTTGCCTTTGCCCAGATAGTCGACAAATCCAGACGTGACGTCAAATTCAATGCTGCCGAATTCGTCGACCAGATCAACCAGCCCCCCCTCATCGCCGACGATAAAGCTTTCTCCGAGATTGATACGCTGGGCGGAAACACCGCTCTTGTCGGTCAAGCTGCGGATAATGCCCCCTCCTCCGATCTGGAGCCCCTCTTCAACGACGAAGCGCCCGGTACGGGTGTTCTCTGAGTAGGGATCAGCGGCGATCTCGTTTTTGAGGGTGAAGAGTACCGTACCAACCTCAGAAGGCATCAGTTCGGCGGCATAGCGTTCGGTCACCTCCAGCGTTGATGAGTCGAGACGCTCTTCAATGGCGGTAGCGACCGCCTGCACCTCGGCGGTGCCGAGTTTGATCGTATACGTTTTGCCGGACTGAAAGGGACGATCAGCCAGCCAGAAGATACTGGCGCGTATCTGGCAGGCCGCCACCGGCTTGCGTCTGCGGCGCGAGATGATTTCACCCCGCTCGACAAAAAGTTCATCATCAGTCGTGATGCCGATACATTCGCCGGATATTGCCTGCGGAAGATCGGTCTGGCCCCATTTTTCAACACTCTTGACGCGCGTGATCTTGCCGGAAGGGAGAAAGATGATCTCATCACCTTTGTTGATTTCACCGGTCTCGACCCGCCCGACGTAGATACGCTTGTCATCCCATTTATAGACATCCTGCACCGGCAGACGCAGCGGGGCTCCGGCTTCAGCACGCACATTACCGAAACTGTCCAGCGCTTCAAGAATAGTGGGACCGTCGTACCAGGGCACCTTTCCATGGCGGCTGGCGATGTTTTCACCGTCGCGGGCCGAAATCGGGATCACATAGGAGGGGGTGATGCCGACCGAATGCAGAAAGACGCGGATATCATTATCTACCTGCTGAAAACGGGTGCGGTCATATGCGACCATATCCAGCTTGTTTACCGCGACCGCCACCTGACGGATACCGAGCAGTGAGAGAACATAGGCGTGACGGCGGGTCTGCTCGCGCACCCCTTCCGCGCCATCAACCAGCAGGATAGCTGCATCGGCACTGGCTGCGCCGGTAATCATGTTTTTAAGAAACTGCTTGTGTCCGGGCGCATCGATGATGACATAGGGACGCTGGGCGGTTTTGAAGAAGGTCGAGGCGGTGTCGATGGTGATATTCTGGTCGCGCTCTTCTTCCAGGGCATCCATCAGATAGGCAAATTCAAATTCACGCCCCTGGGCACGACAGGTAGCTTCAATCTCACGGTAACGTACTTCGGGGATACTGCCGGTATCGTAAAAGAGCCGACCGATCAGCGTGGATTTGCCATGATCAACATGACCGACGATGACGATTTTCAAGGTTTCATTTTGATTCATATGTAAGATTCCTTTTAATTTTACTCCCCCCTTGATAAAGGGGGGCTGGGGGGATTTGATTGTAGATTCAGAAGCGAATCCCCCTAAATCCCCCTTTATCAAGGGGGACTTCTGTTTACATGTACCCTTTAGCTCGCAGTTTCTGCATGGCGTAGGCGTTTTCCTGATCCTGCGCCCGCCCTGCCCGTTCCGGGTCTTTGAGCGTCTTCAGCTCTTCGATGATCTCATCGACCGTTGTTGCACGGGAATCGATCGGCGTCGTGCAGGGCATGCACCCCAGCGAGCGGAAACGCTTGCCATCCTTGGCAAAATAGAGCGGGCAAATTTCAAACTTTTCACGCTGGATATATTCCCAGATATTGAGTTCCGTCCAGTGCAGAATCGGATGAACGCGGATATGCGTGCCCGGATCGAAGTTCGTGTTGAACTGATCCCACAATTCAGGTGGCTGATCCTTGTAAGCCCACTCGAAGTTCTTGTCACGTGGCGAGAATACGCGCTCTTTGGCACGACTCCCCTCTTCGTCGCGACGAATACCGAGAAAGAGGCCGTGGAAATCGCGCTCCTCGATGATCTTGGTCAAACCTTCGCTTTTGAGCTTTTCGCAGCAGACCAGTCGTCCGGCAGCCGGACTCATACCGGCTTCGATTGCCGCTGCATTACTCCCTACGATCAGATCAGCCTGCCACTCGCGAGCCATCCGGTCGCGGTACTGAATCATCTCCGGGTATTTATAGGTAGTATCGATATGCACCAGCGGAAAGGGAATCTTGCCGAAGAAAGCTTTACGCGCCAAGTGGATCATGGTGGTCGAGTCCTTGCCGATTGAATACAGCATGGCCAGATTCTCGAACTTGCGGTAGGCTTCGCGGAAGATATAAATACTCTGGGCTTCCAAATCGTCTAAATGGTCGTACATTTCAACTCTCCTTGAATAATCAAAACTATCTATCTTCTATGCAGTCCGCATTCCTTGTGTTCCGGGTTTTCCCACCACCAGCGCCCGGCACGGGCATCTTCGCCCGGCTGGACCGCCCGCGTACAGGGGGCACAGCCGATTGAGCGGTACCCCTGGCCAAGGAGGCGGTTTTGGGGCAGATGGTGTATTGCGGTATACTCCAGCAGCTGCTCTTCGGTCCAGTTCAGTAGCGGATTGATCTTGATGATGCCGCCATTTAAGTCATCCCGTTCGACAGCTGCGAGGTCACTGCGGGTAACGCTCTGCTCACGGCGCATACCGGTAACCCAGCCGGAAAGGCTCCGCAGCGCCCGTGAGAGCGGCTCCACCTTGCGGATATGGCAGCATTCGTGGCGATTTTCCAGCGATTCACGAAAAGAGAAGAGCCCCTTGTCGCACTCCAGAGTTTCCACCGCTTCGTGGCGCGGAAAATACCAGTCGATCTTCAGGCGATAGCGCTCAACCAGGGCATCGGCCACCTCGTAGGTCTCCTCGTTCAAGCGCCCGGTATCCAGGGCAAACAGCCCCAGCGGAATACCGGCCTCGTAGGCGATGTCAATAATGGCGACATCCTCCAGCGAAAAGGAGCAGGCCAACGAAACCGGACCGTCTGCCGCTCTGATGCCGACCTCAAGAATTTCGCGAGGGGTCGCGTCTGCTGAAACTTCAAATGTGCCGTTCGCCATACCGTTTCCTTTCATATCTGTAACGTGTTTACATCCCCGCCACTCTGCTGCAGAGTTCATCGAGCGTTAATGCCCGCTCTACGAGGGTTCCAAAGGGGGCATCCCCGGATCGATAGAGATCAAAGCGGGGAGTTCGTTCGCCATCTTCCCCTTTTACCAGAGCGCTGCTGACAATGCCCACATCGGCCAACTGAGGCTGGGTGCAGGAGTTGGGGCAGCCGGAGATGGCCCAGGTGAGGAGCTTGCCCTGCGCTGAAATCAGAGCGGTGAGCTGGCTCACAACCTCACGCGTGGCGGATAGCCCGGCTTTGCAGGTGGCGGTACCGGGACAGGTCCGGAAATTAATGGTTGCCTGCTGAATACCGGCAGCTTCCAGTTCAGCGGCAGCCTCGACAGGATCGCTTGATTCGTGCAGATGGAAGGCGATGTCCTGATCGGCGGTCACCATCAGAAAGCCGAGCTGCCAGCTATCGGCATGATCGGCAAGCGTAATCAGGTGCCGACTGTTCAGCTCTCCGGCCGGAATCCGGACCACCAACCGCTGCGTTGGTGGCTGATGAATCAGATTGCTGTTGAGCCCTTCCTGCGCGGACAGCTCTTCCGTCGCGGAGGGATCCTGCGCAACCAGGCGGCGAAATTGTTCCTCACCAACGTCGCGCAGCAGATGCTTGAGGCGCTTGCCGGCCGGAGAATGGGCGGCATAGACGCGGGCAATCGCCTCGATCAGCGGGATAATACGGTTTTCACTGACTCCCGCTTCAAACAGAAAACCGGGCTGCGGCTCACGCCCCAGTCCCCCGGCAGCATACAGATCAAAATACGCGACACCCTCTGTATGAGACGAGTAGACCAGGCCGACATCCTGAATCAGATGGCGCCTGCCGAGCGTATCAGTCTCTACGCCGATTTTGAACTTTTTGGGCAGCCGTTCAAAACGGGGGTTTCCGGTAAAGTGCTTCTGCAGCCGGGCTGCCAGAACCTCGACCACCGGGAAACCGGCAGCACCCTGACTGGCGCAGGTCACACCCCGCACGGCACCGCCACAGGCGCCGCGCGATGTGAGACCGACTTTGGCCAGCTCACGTTTGACCGCCAGGAGATCAGCCTCATGAAGCCAATGAATCTCCATACTGCCACGCGTCGTCAGATGGATGGCCCCCTGACCGAAGCGCGCCGCAACGGCAGCGACGGTCCGCGCCTGGTCCGCCGAGATGACACCGGCAGCCAGTTTGACACGCTGCATGAAGAAACCGGCCTGGCGCTGCGGATAAATACCGTCCAGGCGGGACAGAGGGGTCAACTGCGGCATGACTTACAGATCCTCAAACAGCGCCGTTGACATATAGCGTTCGGCGCCATCCGGCAGGATCACGACAATCGTTTTACCGGCAAATTCATCCAGCTGGGCCAGTCGTACGGCAACAGCAGCAGCAGCGCCGCAGGAGATGCCAACCAGCAGGCCTTCTTCGCGTGCCAGACGTCTGGCAAATTCGATCGCCTCACCACTCTCGATTTGCTCAACCCGATCGACTATCGACAGATCGAGTGTATCGGGAATAAAGCCGGCCCCGATACCCTGGATTCGGTGCGGCCCCGGTTTCAACGGCAAGCCGGCCAGTTTCTGGGTAATCACGGGGCTCTCTTTCGGCTCTACGGCCACCGAAATGATCTTTTTACCCTTGCTGTTCTTGATGTAGCGGGAGATTCCGGTAATGGTGCCACCGGTACCAACGCCGGACACGAGCACATCAATGCCACCATCGGTATCGTCCCATATTTCGGGACCGGTCGTTTTTTCATGAATCTCCGGGTTGGCCGGGTTTTTAAACTGCTGCGGCAGGAAATAACGCTGCGGGTCGGAAGCGGCCATCTCTTCGGCACGATTGATGGCCCCCTTCATCCCTTCTGCACCCGGCGTCAGAATCAGATTGGCACCCAGAGCGGCCAGCACGCGACGACGTTCGATACTCATCGTCTCCGGCATGGTCAGCGTCAGTTTGTAGCCACGGGCAGCAGCCACATACGCCAGCGCAATCCCGGTGTTGCCGGAGGTCGGCTCGACAATCTCGACCCCCGGCTTGAGAACGCCCCGTTTTTCAGCATCCCAGATCAGATTGGCGCCAATGCGGCATTTAACCGAATAGGCCGGATTGCGACCCTCGATCTTGGCCAGCACTGTTGCTGTGGTGTTCCCGACAACGTGGTTCAATTTGACGAGCGGTGTATTGCCGATTGACTGCGAATTGTCTGCGAAAATCTTGCTCATGAATGTTCCCCTTTTAGTTTTTATCTACGTTCGTACAGGCTTATATTTCAGGCCGGAAAAATAAGGTTTCGAGACTAGCATATTTTTAAAATAATTGCGCACAATTTCAATCGGTATCAGGCAGGAAGTTCAACTATCGTTTCTGGGTCAATAATGCGGGGGCGGTTCTTCCTGATCAGGATCGCGGGAGACCGATGGCGACATCAGCAAAAACTGCTGTTTTAACACATTAAACTCCCGCTGCAGGTATTCCAGCACCTGTTCCTGGCGACAGACAATTTCATCCAGTTCCTGAATGGTACGTTCCTGCTGCATGAAGCGCAGTTCCAGTTCGTTGATCCGCTCTTCCATAACCTCACCTCTATTCTTTATTATTTCACCGTAGTTAATTTCTTCAACAGGCGATCCATATAGTAATAGACCACCGGCGTAATATAGAGCGTCAACAGCTGTGAGGTCAGCAGACCGCCCACGACCGCCAGTCCGAGCGGCTGGCGCGACTCCCCACCGGCACCATAGCCGATCGCAATCGGCAGCGTCCCCATCAGAGCCGCCATGGTAGTCATCATGATCGGCCGAAAACGGACAATCGCCCCTTCATAGATCGCATCCAGCGGGTTCTTTCCTTCTGTTCTCTCGGCCTCCAGGGCAAAGTCAATCATCATGATGGCGTTCTTCTTGACGATGCCGAGCAGCATGATGATGCCGACAAATCCGTAAACATTGAGGTTGCTGCCAAAGATCATCAGCGTTATCAACGCTCCGAAGCCGGCTGCCGGAAGACCGGAGAGAATCGTAATCGGGTGAATGTAGCTTTCGTACAGAACTCCCAGCACGATATAGATGACGAAAATCGCCATGACCAGCAGGATCCAGAGGCCGCTGAATGATGACTGGAAGGCCTGCGCCGTACCCTGAAAGCTGGTGCTGATCGTCGCCGGGAGAGCCGTAGCGGCCAGCTTGTCGACCAGCTGCATGGCATCCCCCAGGGCAACACCGGGACGCAGGTTAAAAGAAATCGTTACCGCCGGAAGCTGTCCGAGATGATTGACCGCCAACGGGCCGATCGTTTTGGAGATCGTCGCCACCGTTTCGAGCGGAATCAGCTGCCCGCTTTTAGCGCGGATATAGAGCATATCAAGCGCGGCCGAGTCACCCTGGTAGAGCGGGTCAAGTTCGAGGATCACCTGATACTGATTGGTCGGGGCAAAGATCGAGGAGACCTGGCGCGAGCCATAGGCGTAACCTAAGGCATCCTCAACCTGAAGAACGGAGAGTCCCAGCGCCGCTATTTTGTCGCGGTTAAGTTCCACATGAACCTGCGGATTGCTGATCTGTAGGTCGCTGGTAACGTCCAGCAGATCCGGTATTTCGCGCAGCTTTACCTCAAAACCAGCTGCCGATCGGTACAACTCGGCCGTGTCCTGCCCCTGCAGGGTAAACTGATACTCGCTCTTGGAGCTGGTGCCGCCGATCTGGATCGAAGGAACATTTTTCAGAAACACTTTGACCCCCGGCACTTTGGACAGCTTGGGGCGCAGCTTCTGAATAATCTCATCTGCTGAGAGCGTGCGCTGCCCCCTCGGTTTAAGCCGGATAAAAAAACTGCCGGCATTGGTGCCGCGACCACCACCGACGGAGGACATGAAGCCTTCGACATTCGGGTCTTGTGCGATAATGGCAGCCACCGCCTCCTGATGCAGCTTCATGCTGTCAAAAGAGGTCCCCTGGGCGGTTTCTATGTCGGCATTGATCCGTCCGGTATCCTCGGTCGGCAGGAAACCCATCGGAATGATTCTGAACAGCCAGACCGTCAGCAGCGTAATCAGCAGCGTCACGACCATCGTCGTCCGGCGAAAGCGGAGTACCAGCTTCAGGGAGCGTTCATACAAATTCAGCCAGCCGTCAAAGAAGCGCTCCATGGCCATATAGATCGCACCATGCTGTTTCGTACCGGCCGGTTTTAAAAAGCGGCTGCAGAGCATCGGTGTCAGTGTCAGCGAAACGAAGCAGGAGACCAGAATCGCAACGCTGATCGTCAGGGCAAATTCATGCAGCAGTCGCCCCAGAATGCCGCCCATGAACAGCACCGGAATAAAGACCGCCACCAGCGATATCGTCATCGAGATAATTGTGAAGCCGATCTCCCGGGAACCTTTGTAGGAGGCTTCCATGGCGCTTTCGCCCTTTTCGATATGCCGGACGATATTCTCCAGCATGACGATAGCATCATCCACGACGAAGCCGACCGCCAGCGTCAACGCCATCATGGAGATGTTGTTAAGCGAGAAACCGAGCAGATGCATGACCGTAAAGGTACCGACAATCGACATCGGAACCGCCAGCGAGGGGATAATCGTGGCGGACAGGTTGCGCAGAAACAGGAAGATCACCATGATCACCAGCCCGATCGTCAACACCAGCGTAAACTTGACGTCGTGCATCGATTCACGGATCAGGATCGAACGGTCAAAAAGCACATTCAGCTCAACCGAACCGGGCATCTTGCTGCGGAAATCGGGAAGCAGTTTCTGGACATTATCCACCACTTCAATGGAGTTGGTGCCCGGTTGGCGCTGCACCGCCAGGATAATCCCGCGCGTGCCGTTGTACCAGGCGGCCCGCTTGGTGTCTTCAACCGAATCGATAACTTTTCCGAGTTCCTCCAGCCGAACCGGTGAGCCGTCGCGATACGCAACCACCAGCGAACGGTATTCGGCCGCCTTGAAGAGCTGGCCACCGGTTTCGATGGTATACGCCTGCTGGCTACCATCCAAGGTACCGGTCGGCAGATTGACATTGGCCTCGTCAATCGCCTTCGCCACTTCATCAATGCCGATCTGCCGCGAGGCGAGCGCCTTCGGGTCAAGCTGGGCGCGTACCGCATATTTTTGAGAACCGTAGACATTGACCTGCGCCACACCGCTGACCGTCGAGATACGTCGGGCAATCAGCGTTTGGGCGTATTCGTCAATGGCGGAGAGCGGCAGGGTTGGTGAGTTGAGCGCCAGGTACAGCACCGGCTGATCGGCCGGATTGACCTTGCGGAAGGATGGCGGCGTTTTCATGTCTTTGGGCAGGGAGCGGGTGGCCAGCGAGATAGCCGCCTGCACATCCTGGGCGGCGGCATCGATATCGCGGTCCAGATTGAACTGCAGCGTGATCCTGGTCGTGCCGATGCCATTGGTGGAGGTCATCGAATCAACGCCGGCAATGGTGGAAAGCTGATTCTCCAGAGGAGTCGCCACCGCCGACGCCATGGTATCCGGGTTGGCGCCCGGCAGGCTGGCATTGATCTGTATCGTCGGAAAATCGACGTTGGGGAGGTCATTAACCGGCAGCTGCCGATAGGAGACGACGCCGAAAATGAAGATCGCAACCATAACCAGCGAGGTCATAATCGGACGGCGGATGAAGAGTGCGGCGATGTTCATCGATTTTTATTTTTCTTCTCTCTCATTTCAGAAGCCCCTTCAGTCTATTCAAGGCATTTACAACTATCTTTCCCTGCTCTTCGATGTTTCCAATTATTTCGTCTGTGGTACGTTCATCCCGCTTGGTTACGACATTCGGATTAACTGCTTTCAGGTCGAATACTGAAGCGTCAATTTCGTCTACCTTTGCCTGCGCGTCACGAGAGGATTTTTCCGTTTCTTTGATCTTTAACTCAACGGCTTCAATCTCTGCTGTGGTAGCACTGTTTTTCCTGAGCACCTTCAGTTTTTCCTTGAGCGTCACCGTATCACCCTTTAGCTTAGCGGCTTCCTCAAGGTAGGGCTGCATCTCCTCTCTGGCAATTTTACGACGATCAGCGAAATCAATGGTCCATGAATAGCGGCTCTCGCCCGCCGGAGTGCCGCGACTTGAAAACAGCCTGGCGTAGCTGGGAAACGGTTTACCCTGGTGTGCTTCATCTTCCAGCCAATCCGCAGTAAGCGTTGCTGGCAGCAGAGTGTCGTCAAGGGTTTCACCATCGGCACCAAAGCCAAAAAGTCCCAACGTCATGGGTGTTTTCTTGCCGACCTTGATATGTGACAGATCATAATACCAGATTTTCTCGGTTTTCTTCCCCTCGGTAAAAAAGAGCAGATTGGTTTTGACCCCGGCACCGGCCGTTGAAAACACTCCTCCCGGCAGGCTGATAATGCACCAGAGGCTGCATTCATCCACCAGCTTCCGCTTGGTCTCCACAAAGGCGCTTTCGTTGGTACGAAACAGAAGTCCCTCGTCAAGGACTATCCCGCAGCGGCCACCGGGAGCCAGTTCAGCAAGAATGTCCTGAACGAACAGGACCTGAGTGGATCCGGTTTCAAAGGCAAAATTTTTCTGAGCATCGCTGCCTTCCTTGCCGCCGAAGGGTGGGTTGGTCAGAAGGACATCAAATGTTTTCGGAGCATTATCAAAGAGTGCTCCGTAAGTAGCGCGCCTGGTCAGGGTGTTGCCATGCCAGAGATTTGGCTGGTCGATGCCGTGCAATACCAGGTTTGCCAAAGCAATCGGGAAAACAAGATTCTCCTTTTCCCGGCCAAAAAAAGTGTCATGTTTCAGTGTATCAATGTCTGTTGACGCGGGTGAACTCCCCTGATTACGGGCAATATGCTCGTAGGCTATCGCCAGAAAGCCACCTGTGCCGCAACAGGGGTCATAGACTGTTTCGCCCGGTTGAGGATCAATTGTATGCACCATTGCCCGGATGACTTCTCGCGGTGTGAAAAACTGGCCGCCATCGGAATTCTTCTCCCCCATTTTCAGCAACAGATCCTCGTACACCTGGGACAGCGTAAAGAAGTGGGTATCGTCGATATTATCGATACTGATCTCATGGACCTTGTCGAGGATGTCACGCAGATTGGTTTCGCTATCCACCCGAACCCGCTCGACAGCCGTTATGATCCGCCCGATGATGCGCTGTTTGCGCGAAGCAGCCGGATTGGGCAGACCGGTACGGGAGTCGATATCAAGGCCATGCAGATGCGGCAGCAGTTCAGCGTTGATGAAATCAAACAGATTGCCGTCCCCCTTGGCAAATAGCTCCTGTCGCTTCCAACCGAACGGCTTTCCTTCTGTTGTAGTGGGATGATCAGGCTTTTCGGAAAATGGGGCGGCCCAATCCTGCCAGCGAAAAGGGCTGACCAGCGCCGGGGAAAACGTCCCGCCCACCGCCTCAGCAGCCTCGCGATCCCTCTCTTCCTGGGCATCAAGAATACGCAGAAAGAGAATCCAGGTCAGCTCGGGAACGTACTGCAGTGCACTGGCGCAGTTGGAGCGGCGCATGATGTCGCAGATCGACTTGACGAAGGAAGAAAGCGATTGAGCTGATGATATGGTTTTGGCTTTTTTCTGCTTTTCCTGTTTCGTTGTTTTTTGCTGTCTGGGCATGGGTTCTTTTTGGTTCCTTAATCGATATCGTTTTCTCGGCAAGAATTATATAAAATCAATTATTGTAACTGTGATACAACAATTGCTTCGTCCGGAAACATCTCAGTAAACGGATCATTCGGGTCAACGCCGAATAACTGAAACCTTTGCCGAATTCCTCTTCCAATTGTCGTAACACTGATACGAAAATCTGTTCAATTGTGATATCAGGGCGTTACTCATCGTGTAATTATCTCCTGCACTTCTCCCCCCTCCCGGCCTCCCCCCGCTGGGTGGAGGAGTATTGATCCCCTCCCCCAGCGGGGGAGGGCTAGGGAGGGGGAGCTGTTACCTGTTCAACTCATCATAAATCCGCTGTAACACACCTTCCAGATTCTTGAAAACCTCATTGTTCCAGAAGCGAAGTACTTGTATATCGTGCTTTGCCAGAAACTCGGTTCGAATATTGTCGCGGATAATAGCTTCAGGCTCATTGTGCTGTCCGCCATCAAGCTCTATCGCCAGCTTTGCTTCGCAGCAATAGAAATCAAGGACGTACATCTCGAACGGATGTTGACGTCGGAAACGGAATCCTCCGAGCTGTTTCCTTCTGAGACAGTGCCATAAAAGCTGCTCGGCATCGGTCATGGCTCCGCGCAGAGCACGGGCAGCGGCGAGCAGCGGTTCAGGTACTGGCTTGGGGATGAAGAGCTTTTTATCCATGGGCCGAAATCTCCCCCTCCCTAGCCCTCCCCCGCTGGGGGAGGGAACGAACTGCGAAACATCTCAATAAACTGCGGTTTTCAACTCCTCCCCCCAGCGGGGGGAGGCTGGGAGGGGGGAGCTAGGTTTCGAACGCCTGGGCAAGTAGCCGTGATGGTAGTTGTTCGATTTCCTGGAGTTGGGCTTTCGCTGCTATTCTTGCTTCTTCGACGATGGTGAGCTGGGCTTTAAGATATGCGGCAATACTCCGTTGCTGCTCAATCGAAGGCAGAATTACTTCTAACTTATACGCATCTTCACGATTCAACCCAGGCACACCGCTGGCTTTATTTAACCGACATAAATTCAGATGGATCAACTGGTAAGTAAGCCAATCAAGATCACAGTCAGTGAATGATTCATCAATAAAGTAGGTAGTGTCTATCGGCCAGCAAGGCTGATTTGATTGATGAATTTCTCCAATTGAACCTTTACGCCCAATAATAATCGTCGGCCCAGATGTAATTGCAGTTGAATGAGTGCCAATAACACCATTTGAGCCATATACAGGCACTGCCCCAGGAACACGAATACGCCCCGGCAGGTTAGTGCCATACTCGAATTTGCATATTTCCCCAAGCTCTACAATTCTTTTTTCCATATATGAAACCACCTCACACATCAATAATCTCCACCAGCCCCCTCCCTAACCCTCCCCCTCCTGGGGAGGGAACTAAAAGCTCCTCCCCCCAGCGGGGGGAGGCCGGGAGGGGGGAGAAGGAGAGTCACGTAAATAACCTCATCTTCGCCTCATGCATCACCAGCGGCGGCTTCCCCAAAGACTTCAACGCATCAAATCCGCCAACCAGCTTGATCTCAGGCACATCCCATAACGCCGGTGTTTCCAGCGCTTCAGTGCCGCCTATTTCAAACTGATGCCCCAGCTCCATTAGTACCGTAGCCGCTTTCGGATTCGCTTCCTCAAACCATCTGCGATTGTTATCAAGATAAAGCCAGTTGCGCTCCGAACGTTTGAAAGCGCTGGCACGGTAGCCGTGGTGCACAAACACATCGTACATATCGCAGTCATTCATCTGGTCGATCTCGCGAATCAGCTCCGGGCTGAGATTGCTCTCCAGCAGATGCTTGACCAGCTGACGACGCTTCTGCGTTTCCACCCACAGTTGCCGGAATTCGTTCAAGGTGTGCGCTTCCTGCAAAACCCGCGCAACCATATCTCGCCGGTATTCATCCACCGGAATAGGCACATCGCGACCATCACGGCTGCAGAGGATGAAGCGACCTTGAGGCGTTATGCTCACAAAATGCCCTGATAGCTCTGCAACTGCGGGAGGATCGCCACCGTCACCACCACCATCACCGCCGCCGGTTCCGCCACCAGAACTACTGCCACCGGGACGTGGCGGATCAGTAATAAAATCAGTGCCGAACAGATCGGTAACACCGGTGTAGTCGTAGAGCCAGAACTTGTATTTGCTGGTTTCTTCATGGATACGGGTGCCGCGCCCCACCATCTGATAAAACTTGATCGGCGATTCCAGATAGCGAAAGAACACCACCGCGTTGAGGCGCTCAATATCGACACCGGCTTCCAGCAGATCAACAGTACAAGCAATAAAGGCCCGTTCGCCGGAGCCGCGCATCGGTTCGATCATGTCGCTGCCGTTGTTTTTGCCCCCCATGCACTTGAAGGCGTAATGCTCTTTCGGCGTGCTGCCCTGTTCCCTGCACCAGGTGGCGTAAAGGTTGTTCATGCGCATGGCAACACGATCCGCCTGGATTTCGCGAGTACAGAAGATGATGACTTTTTGTTCCGGACCGCCATTCTGGCAGAGTAACGTAAAGAGATCCTGACACATGGCGGGAGTACGCATGTCGATAAACAGTTCGTTGTCAAAATCCTTGCCGCTGTACTGGCTCTTGGTAAGATCTTCAGCGGTTATCGGCTTGCCGGTTCTTATATCGAGCGGCTTGGCAGCAAGTATTTCTTCTCTGGTGAATATCTTGCTGTCAATGGACGGCTTGCGCTTGACTATTTCACAGGCGGCCAGATAGCCGTCTTCCTGAGCTTGAATCAAGGTGTATTCGTAGACCGGTTCACCGAAATATTTCCGGTTGTTGGCGGTAATTTCTTCATCTTCGCTGGTTATCTTTTTTGCTTCGCGCAGTTGGCGCGGCGTCGCCGTCAGGCCGATGTGGATGGCATTCGGGTTGCGTTTGAGAACTTCCGACCAGCGCCCCCAGGCGGAACGATGACATTCATCAATGATGATAACGCTGAAGGCGTCAAGCGGATAGAAATCGGTGAGGAAGCTGGCAATCTTTTCTTCTTCGGTGTCGTCATCAAGTCCCAAGGTCTGGTACGTGGCGATGTGAATACGGGCGTTCCGTGCGGCGTTCAGGCTCTTTTCCGTTTTAACTATCCGGGCATTATCACCAAATACGGCGCTCAGTTTGTTGTAGGCCTGTTCGCGTAACTCATCACGATCACACAGGAACAGGGCCGGTTTGGGAAGATCTTCGGCCTCGTGCAGACGCCACAACAGATTAGCAGCGATAATCGTTTTACCAGCGCCGGTTACCAGACTAAGGAGCACACGCGCAGGTTCACCATTCTGCCGACAGTGGATGATCTTCTCAAATGCCGCGCGAATGGCAGCATCCTGATAGTAGCGGGAGTCCGGGTAGGCGGCGCTATCCGGCATGAAGAGTTTTTTTGCTTCGGGCAGGGTAACATCAATACCGGTATCTTTTGAATAACGTGCCGTCAGATCAGGGTGTGCCAGGAAATCCACAAAGGGGTGCGGCCCGGCCTGCAGACCAGTGAACTTGTCATATTCACCGTAGCGGTGGCCATTCGTGGCAAAAACATACTTCACATCATAGCGATCAATATACCCTTTTGCCTGCTGCATACCCTTCAATGGATCATCAGTTTCTTTCTTCGCTTCAAGTACCGCCACCGGCAACGATTTGGGCATGTCACCAACCTGAACACAGAGCAGATAATCGGTACGCCCTGAACCTTTACGCCGTTTGCCTTTTGGGCCGGTCGGCTCAACCGGGGCAGGTGTTTCCAGCTTCAACCACTGGTGAGAGTCGTAACCCTTCTCCCGCAAAACCGGATCAATCAGGTAGTAGCGGGTTTCTGCCTCGTTATAGCTCATAAACTATTTTTTTCCCTTTTCCATCGTGTGCTTATTCCCCGTCTCAACCGTCACACCCGGCGTCAACCGCAGCTGACCATCAATCACGACTGTCTCGCCGGCTGCCAGGCCTTTTTCGATCATCGCTTCATCACCGATGGCAATCGAGGTTACCGGCCGCAGCTCGACCTTGTTATCCGTTTTTACGACATAGACAAATTCTCCCTGCTGGCCGGTCTGCACAGCCTGGATCGGAATAACAACGGCGTTTTTACGGGTGTCGAGCGTAATCAGAAGGTCGGCAAACTGCCCCGGCCACAGCTTGTGAGACGTGTTGGCGAACACCGCTTTGAGCTTGATCGTTCCGGTCGCAGCGTTGACGGCATTATCCAGAAAATTTATCGTGCTGCTCTCCGCGATGGTCTCATTGGGGATGCCGGCCAGCAGCTTGAGTTTTCCGGCAGCCATGCCGCGCTTGATTTCGGGTAATCTTTTTTCGGGAAGCGAGAAGATGACATTAATAGGTGTGATCTGGTTAAGCGTTACTATCGGCAGATCGTTGGCCTTAACCAGGTTGCCCGGCTGAAGCGTAACACTTCCCGTCCGACCGGAGATGGGGGAACGGATGGAGCAGTAATCGAGCTGAATTCTTGCATTTCTGATGACAGCACGGTCAGCTGCAACCGTTGCTGCCAGTGACTCGGCATTGGAGCGCAACAGATCAAACTGGTCGCGGGTAACGATGCCCTCTTTCAGGAGCCCCTCATAGCGCAGCGCCTGTTCACGGGCGAATTTTTCCTGGGCCTGATCCTTGGCAAGGGCCGCTTCAGCCTGATGCAGCACCGCCTGGAACGGTTGCGGATCGATACTGACCAGCAGAGCGCCTTTTGACACATGGCTCCCTTCCGTAAAATGCAGCCGTGCGATCTGCCCGCTCACCTGCGACTTGATTGCAACGCTGCTGATCGCCTCAACAGTACCAATGGTTTTGATCTGCAGCGGCAGCTCTTTCTGTAAAGCCTTTGAAACCTTGACCGGCACGGGAGGCTTTGTTTTCGGTTTCTCTTTTTTGGGAGCACAGGCGACACAGAGTATGATTGTGACGAATACGGTTAGAATGCGAGCAGTGTTCTTCATTGGATCTTCTTTCCTGTTTCATCGGGGAGACATGTCTGCGTTAAACGGCAGCGTGATACAGAGACCATTATTCATAGCGCAGCGCATCAATCGGATTGAGCCCGGCAGCTTTTTTGGCCGGGTAGAATCCGAAGAATATGCCGATAGCACCCGAAAAGAAAAACGCAACCGTGATGGATTGAATGGAAATCAGGGTCGGCCAGGAGAGCATTTTGGACACAATCGTAGCTCCGGCAGCTCCCAGTGCAATCCCGATCAGTCCGCCCAGAATCGTCAACAGCACCGCTTCGGTCATGAACTGTAGCAGAATATCGTTCTTGCGGGCGCCGATAGCCATACGAATTCCGATCTCGCGGGTACGCTCCGTCACCGAGACCAGCATGATATTCATGATACCGATGCCGCCGACGATCAGCGAAATCGAGGCAACCGCTCCCAACAGCAATGACATGGCCTGGGATGATTTTTCCGCCACGGCCAGAATTTCGGAAAGATTGCGGGTCGAGAAATCAGGTTCCTTGTCCCCCGTAATACGGTGGCGCTGTTTGAGCAGACTGTTGATCTCCTCTTCGGCTTTGTCCAGCAGCTCCGCGCTCCTGGCCTGCACCATCAGGGCACCGACAGAAGTGGTGTGGTTGGAGCGCACCAGGTTGCGCTGGGCGGTACGCAGAGGCACAAAAACGGTGTCATCCTGATCGGTTCCCTGCGGCGATTGCCCCTTGCGCTCCAGTACACCGATCACGGTAAAGGGAATTTTCTTGATCCGCACAATTTTACCCACCGGATCAGAGGAACCGAACAGGTTGTCGGCTACCGTCTGCCCCAGAAGACAGACCTTGCCGGCAGAATCAACATCCTGCTGCTCAATGCTGCGACCGGCGGTCACCGGCCACTCCCTGATCTCGAACAGCTCCGGCGTTCCCCCCATGATGAGCGTTGACCAGTTCAGGTTGCCATAAACCACCTGGCCGCTCGAGCGAACAGTCCCTGACGCCAGAGCAACCGAGGGGCACTCGTTCATGATAGCCTTGACATCGTCGCTGGTGAGCGTCTGTGCGCCGCCGCTGCCGGTGCGCAGACCGCCGCTGGTGGTGGAACCGGGAATCACCAGAATGATGTTGCTGCCGATGCTGGCGATCTGCTGGGAGATGACATAACTGGCGCCGGAACCGACCGCCATCATGGCAATTACGGCTGCAATACCGATGATGATGCCGAGCATGGTCAGAAACGAGCGCATTTTGTTGGTGCGCAGTGCCCGCAGGGCAATTTTGAGTGTTTGGAGGAAGTCCATATTTTAGGCCTTCAGAAGAGTCTGACTCGTCTGACCGGTCTGACAATCGGAGAGTATTTGCCCGTCTTTAAACGTGAGCTGGCGCCGTGCAAACCCGGCCACATCATGTTCATGCGTGACCATGACGATGGTGATCCCCTGCCGGTTAAGCGCCGTAAACAGCGTCATAATCTCAAGCGTCGTGGTACTGTCCAGATTACCGGTCGGTTCATCCGCCAAGATCAGAGCCGGTTTGTTGACCAGGGCGCGGGCGATGGCCACCCGTTGCTGCTGGCCACCCGAGAGTTGGCTGGAATGGTTGAATTCCTTGCCGGCCAGCCCAACCTGCTCCAGAGCGGCCAGGGCCAACTGACGACGTTCCTTTGAGTGAATGCCGGAATAGACCAGCGGCAGTTCAACATTTTCAACCGCCGGTGTACGTGCCAGCAGATTAAATCCCTGAAAGACGAAACCGAGCTTTTTGTTGCGAATCTCCGCCAGCTGATCGGCATCCATGCCACCCACATCCAGACCATCCAGAAGATAGCTGCCGGAGGTGGGGCGATCAAGGCATCCGATCAGGTTCATACAGGTGGACTTACCGCTGCCGGAAGCACCCATGATAGCGACGAATTCACCCTGCTCAACCGCAAAGGAGACCCCCTTCAGCGCTTCAAACTGCTGATCGCCCATAATGAAAACGCGGCGGATATCTGTCAGAACGATGACCGCGCTCATCAGAAACGGGGTCCCATCGGTGAGCCACCCATGCCGCCGCTCTTCTTCTTGCTGTCGCCGCCGCTCTGCTCGACGATGACCTCATCCCCCTCTTTGAGCGTACTCTCAAGCAGTTCGATAGCGCTGTTGTTGGCTATTCCGGTTTTGATTGCGACCGGGGCAGGTTTACCCTCTTTCAAAATGTACACCTGCTGACCGCCAGCACCCTTGCGGCCGCTGGTTTTAGCGCCACCAGGAGATCCTGCGGGACGCTGGCCTGCGGCACTGTTCCGCTCCCCTTTTGCTTTTGCATCTTCAGGTTTTACTTTCGGTTTAAAGCGCAGCGCAGCTGGTGGAAGTTTGAGGGCATCCTCTTTTTTGGCAACCTCAATTGAGACGTTGGCCGTCATACCCGGTTTCAGTTTCAGTTCGGTATTATCGACGCTAACGACAACGACGTATGTCACCACATTCTGGGTAATGACCGGTGCCGAGCGGACCTGAATAACTTTGCCGCGAAAAGTCTGCTCCGGATAGGAGTCAACCGTGAAGGTAGCTTTCTGGTCAAGCACGATGCGGCTGATATCCGCTTCATCGACGCTGACCTCTATCTGCATCTTGGTCAAATCCTGCGCAATCGTGAAGAGTGTCGGGGTTGAAAACGAAGCCGCAACGGTCTGGCCGACATCAATGGCCCGCGAGATGACGACGCCATCAACCGGTGAGCGAATCACGGAATAACGCAGATTGGTTTTGGACTGCATCAGCGAACCGCGTGTCTGGGCCAGACTCCCTTCAGCCGCCTTGACCGATGATTGCGCCGATTGCAGGGCGGTCTCAGTCACATCATAATCACTCTGCGAAATAATGCCGTCCGTCAGGAGCTGTTTATTGCGCTTGAGGGTTCGTTCTGCATCAGCCCGGGCGACCTTTGCTTTTTGCAGATTTGCTTCCGCCGAAAGGGCATTACCCTGGGCCTGCTCGACTGAGGCGTTGAACAGCGAAGGGTCGATTTCGGCAATCGCCTGCCCTTTTTTGACGCGCGAGTTGTAATCAACATATAGCTTCTGAATCGTACCGGAAACCTGCGTACCGACCTGAACGGTGGTAACGGCCGAAAGGTTACCGGTCGCGGCTACCGTCGAGACGATCATTCCTCGCTCGATTTTTGCGGTTTTGTAGGTGATTTCCGGAGTACGTTTGTAGTAGAAATATCCGCCGACAGCCGCCACGACCAGCACGACAACAAGAAGTAGTACAATTTTTTTCATCGTTTCATGTTCCTTCACGTACAAAAGTGTGTTCAATCAGCTGATCGGCCAGCCGGTCTCCAGATCGGAGGGGTAGAAATTCTCTTTGGTGCGGTTATAGTAGCCGAATTGCAGGCGCGGGAATTCCTTTTTGAGCCGCTGCAGCAGGCGGTACATGCCGATGCCCTTTCCCAGCACCCCCATCTCGCGGTTGTAATACTCCGGATCAATCGACAGGTTGCGCATCTGGATCATGTCCAGCCCGGTTTCGGCAACAAACGCCAGCAGTGCCTCGACCTCGGCCGGAGCATCCGAAACGCCGGGTGAAACCAGGTAGTTAATCGAGGTAAAACGTCCGGCCTGCTTGGAAATTTTAACCGAGCGCAGCACATCGGCAAAATGGTACCCTTTGGGGCGATAGTAGCGGTTGTAGAGATCTTCGCGCAGCGAATTCATCGAGAAACGGAAGGAGTCCATACCGGCGTCACAGAGCAGCTGCACCCGTTCGGGGATCGAACCGTTGGAGTTGAAGTTGACAGTACCGCGCGACGTCGTTTTCTTCATCCGGAGAGTCGCCTCGGCAATCGTGTCGGCCTGCAGGATCGGATCCCCTTCGCATCCCTGACCGTAGGAAACTATGGCCTGATCGGCCTGTTCCAGATGCGGCAGGGCGACCTGGCACAGTTCGTCCGGCGTCGGTACGAAACTGATGCGATCATGATTGGAGGGGCAGCATTCCGAAGCCTGCAGCGAGATGCACCCCAGGCAGGCCGAATTGCAGATCGGTGAGGTCGGAAGCGGCGCTTCCCAGCGACGATAGAACAGATTCTTGGCGGCGAAGCAGTGATAATCGACGGCACAGCGCGACAGCTGCTCCAGCAGGCGGTTGTCCGGCATATCCTTCAACATGCGCCTGACCAGCGGATCAAGCGTACGGTCGTCAAAGTTGACCGGATTCCAGGTGCTGTTGCTGTCCACTTTGGTCGCAGCGACAACGAAACAGTCACGCTCCTCATCCCAGCCGACCGCCGTGTACGACCAGAGCGGCAGCTGAACCGTTTTGGAAGAGTAGTCACAGGCCGGTAGCAACGTCCGCAGATAGCCGGGCGCCATAAAAGCGGCCACCGCCTGAATGCGCTGATTTCGTTTCCCCTCACGCAGTTCAGCAACCGTTGTGAAGTTTTTCTTACGGCTGTCCCAGGCGATCGGCGGCATTCCCGGCATGGTGAAAAGCTTGCTGTCATCCGGCAGCGGGATCAGCTCGACATCGTCTGGCAAAACTGCTGCCGCACCGTTCATACCGGCCATGCAGAGTTCGGCGTGATCGAAGATATTTCTTTTAAGGTCGGCATAGACCATTTTTGGCAGGCGTCGCGACACGATGATACTCCTTGTTTCAGTTGGGCCGATACTGTACCTTGCCACTCGCGGTAATTCAACCGAGAAAAAAATTGCAGGCCGGATCACCCTGTTACGGCACGTGGCACAAAAGGAATAGCGGGCCGCTGGCCCTGTTGGAATCCCTGACGGTGGAGTCTCAGGCGGAGGCGTCGCGTCCATCAAACAGGACTGACGCCACCGATAATTGCTGCGGGTTTCCCAGGAGCAGCACGACATCTTCCGGACTGAGTTGCCAATCAGAATCCGGATTAGGTGTTACCTCATCTCCGCGCTTGATAGCCAGTATCGTCGCCCCCGATTGCCCCCGAATCAAGCCGTCTTTTACGTGCGAGCCATCCGCTGCGGAACCCTGTTGGACCCTGCAGGTCAAAAGTTCTGAACCGGCCAGATAACTTGAAATACCGACCGCATGCAGATTGCGTCTGCTCATCGAGCGGAACATCTGGTATGAGTCCTTGCGCACCTCGCCGATACAGAGCTCGATCTGATCGTGCGGATCCAGGTAGTTTCTCAGCACGCGCGAAAATATCTCAATCGAAGTTTCAAACTCCTCCGGTATAACTTCATTGGCCCCCAAAGTGTAGAGCGGCTCCATTTCAGCGATATAGCGCGTTCTCACTATGATGTGCACAGTGCTGCTCATGCTGCGGGCCTGGCTGACGATGCGCCGGGAAGCGGTCGCATCCGATATGGCGACGACCAGAATCCGCGCCTTCTCGATGTGGGCATGCTGAAGAATTTCCGGCCGGGATGCATCCCCGAAAATTATTTTTATCCCCTTCTTCCGCTCGGTTCGTACCGTCAGATGATTCGCTTCAACGGCAAGGTACGGAATCCCGTTGCTGGTCAGTACCCGTGCCACATTTTTTCCATTTACTCCGTAGCCGATGATGATGACATGTCCCTCCATCGGAAAGCGGGCGTGGCTCACTCCGGTTGATCTGGTTCCTTTGAGGAGAAAAGCCGGAAGTATACGGAAGAGGATCGCAGAAAACTTTTCTGCAAAGGGATCAGCCAGTTTGAGATAGAGCGGCGTCAGCGCCATTGTGGCAATCGATGCAGACAAAAACACCTGATACGTTGCTTCTGTCAAAAGTCCGTATTTTATACCGGAATATGAGAGTACAAAGGCAAATTCGCCGACCTGCGCCAGGATCAGGCCACTGGTCAGGGCCACCCGTGTCGGGAACTTCAGTATCAGGATTGTTCCGGCTACGAGCAGACATTTGACGACAATTATCATAGCGACAACGGCAAGTATGATGAACGGGTTGGAGAGCACGAAGGCAGGATCCAGCAGCATGCCGACAGAGATGAAAAAGAGGCTGATGAACGCATCCCTGAAGGGGATGATGTCTCCCATAACCTGATGACTGTATTCTGACTCGGAAATTGCCAGGCCGGCGATAAAGGCACCCAGAGCCAGAGAGAGCCCGGCCTGTGCGGTCAGCCAGGCGGTACCAAAACCGACAAAAATAATGGTGAGTATAAACAGCTCTCTGCTTCTGGTGCGTACAACCTGACTGAAAATCCATGGGACGGCAAAACGTGATCCGAAATGGGCGATAACAACGACGACCAGAGCTTTTACAGAAACCAGCGCCACATCGACGACACCGTTGCCGGTACCTGCAAGAAAGGGCACAAACAGCATCAACGGGACAACGCACAGATCCTGAAAAACAAGAATGCCGAGGGCTGCCTTGCCGTGCGGCGTATCCATCTCACCGGCATCCATGAGCAGCTTCATCAGTATGGCAGTGCTTGAAAGCGATACCAAAAAGCCGAAAAAAATCGACTCTGACGGAGTAAATCCGGCCATGGTCGAGATCAGCGCGACAAGAGCGATGGTCAGCCCCACCTGAAGCCCGCCGCCCCAGAGCACCAGATGACGGATTCGAAGCAGCTCTTTCAGTGAAAATTCTATGCCGATGGTGAAGAGCAGCAGGACGACGCCGATTTCAGCCATCTGTTCAACTTCCTGGATATTTTTGACAAAACCAAGGGCATGCGGACCGGCAATTATACCGGTGACCAGAAAACCGATAATTGAGGGGATTTTAAACTGCCGGAATATGATCAACGTGAAGAGTGCCAATCCCAGCAGCAGGACGATGTCTTTGAGAAGCCCGAATTCCATGTCAGTGATCTGTCATGGCGCTATTCCCTGATTTCCTGTCCGGGGCTGACAAACGATATCCCCTGACCGCCGGTGGCGCCGATCATGACGCACTCGATAATCGGAGCGTTAATGACACTGCCAGCCTGCCAACGCACGATAAAGTGGCTCCGAACCCGCCGAGTGTATCTTTCTCTTCGATATGAACGTACATGGTCGCCAGGGGAGCGACAACCGCCGGGCGCTCAAGGTGACGACGCACCAGCTTGCCGTTGGTGTCGTAATAGTCGATTGCGGTCACCCTGAACGATGCCGACTGATCGGTATTCCTGATACTCAGGGTGGCTGCCAGCTGCAGCGGGAGTCGCCGTGGACCGGAAAATACATTCGAATAGACCGGCACATACAGTGTCTGTCCCTTGGAAAGTCTGATTTCAGAAGCGTGCGACAGGCCCGGATAGGAGACCATCAAAAGCACCGCCACAACCACCATCGAGAGTACTGCCGACCTCAACATATTTTGAGATAATCCTGTTTCCATAGCTGTTCCTTTCCAAACCTAGATCAGATCATACCCTGTTCCTTAACCTCGGCCTTGAGCCAGGCATACACCACCGGAGCAGCCACCAGACCGGGTATGCCAAAAACAGCCTCCAGAAGCAGCATGGCGCTTAACAGCTCCCACGCCGTTGCCTGTACTTCATGTCCGACAATCCTGGCGTTCATGAAATACTCGGCTTTATGGATCAACACCAGAAACAGCAGCGACGCTACTCCGACTCCCGGTGAGATGCCGAGGCTGATAACTACAATAAGCGTATTTGAAACCAGATTTCCCACCACCGGAAGCATACCGACGGCAAACGTAAACAGTACCAGAATCATCGCCATCGGGAGATGAATACCGAACAGCGGCAGGGCAGCCAGCAGGTAGAGTGCCGTCAACGTGGTATTGAGCGCGGATATTTTGACCTGTGCAAAGACAACCTTATCAAAGGCCGTTGTAAGGGTTCTCAGACGGAAACGCAGCGCGTGTATCAGAGGCGGCGCCGTGTCATGTTCCTTGAAATGATGCACGGCAGCCATTCCGCCAACAACCATACCCAGGAGAATATGTGCAAAGACCTTGAACCCTTCCATGCCGACGACGGATATTTTCTGAACATGCTCACCCAGCATTTCGGCGAGTTGCTGGCGTAGCCCTTCCGTTGTTGTCGGCAGTACTTCTGCAATCGGGGTCGGCAGCGTCTGGCGCAGGCTCCCGAGCGTATCAACAACCGTCGTCAACAGGGGGGCAATGCCCTGGCTGCTGTTGATAAATGACCAGATGGCGGCTCCGGCACTCGTCAGACACGATATAACGCTGATTACCACCACTCCCAGAGCAACCTTGTGAGCAAAGCGGTTCATGTTTTTGGGGAGATGACGGGCCAGCTTCAGGGTCAGAACATACACCGCCAAACCGGCAAACACAGCCGGCAGCATATGAAAATACAGTACCAGCAATACAGCGATCACCGATAAAAGATAGCTGATAGTGGTATGTCGGGACATCGATAAACTCCTCAATGGAACAACCTGTTCTGCATAATATACACCGCTATGCCGCTAAAATAACCGATCAGTGCCAACCAGCTGATGCGCTTGACATACCAGAAAAAATGAATTTTCTCCAGTCCCATGGCGGCGACTCCGGCTGCCGAACCGATGATCAGTATCGATCCGCCGGTTCCGGCGCAATAGGCCATAAACTCCCACAGAAAACTGTCTATCGGATACTGCGCCAGGCTGTACATCCCCATCGAGGCCGCTACCAGCGGCACGTTATCAACAATGGCACTGACCAGGCCGATAATTGTGACGATCAGGTCCAGGCGGCCGACAGCGTGATCCAGCCACACAGCCAGCGTTCCCAGAATATGAGTGTGTTCCAGAGTCGCCACCGCCAACAGAATGCCAATAAAAAATATAATTGAGCCCATATCAATTCTGGTCAGCGCATGCACCAGCGTCAAGTGTTCCTTCTCCTCATCCGCCTTGTTACGGTGCACCAGATTACCCACCAGCCAGAGGATGCCGAGCCCGAAGAGTATGCCCATAAACGGAGGCAGATGCGTAAAGGTCTTGAATACCGGCACTGCCACCAGAATTCCGAGGCCCAGAAAAAACATCAGATTGCGTTCAAAGCCGGTTGTCTGTAGCAAACCGGAATCAGCAGCTTGCAGTGGAGCAACAATCTTGCGCCCTCTGAGCAGGTAGCTGGTCACCATCAGCGGGACGATCAGGTTGACCAGTGAAGCCAGGAATACTCCCTTCATGATCGCCAGCGTCGTGATCTGGCCGCCAATCCAGAGCATCGTTGTCGTAACATCGCCGATCGGAGTCCAGGCGCCGCCGGCATTTGCAGCGATTACAATCATTCCGGCAAAAAACAGGCGGTCATCATGATTATCGAGCAGTTTTTTCATCAGTGAAATCATTACAATTGTGGTGGTGAGGTTGTCGAGTACCGCACTGAGAAAAAATGTAACAAAGCCGACCAGCCACATCAGAGTGGAGAGCCGGGTAGTCTTGATACGCGACGTGATCACCTCGAAACCATTGTGAGCATCTACCACTTCGACAATCGTCATGGCGCCCATCAGAAAGAAGACAATCTGGGCCGTAGCGGCCAGAGATTCATTGAGCTGTGCCCCCACCGTATGAAAATCACCACTCATGACCGCGTAGACAGTCCAGAGCAGTCCGGCCCCGATCAGGGCCGAAGCGGTTTTATGGATCCTGATCGGATGCTCCAAAGCGATTGCGGCATAGGCCAGAACAAAGACAACAATAAGTATGGTCAACATAGCGGGCACCTTTAGAGTCACATTATAGCGACGAAGCGATACTATACATTTTCACACCGGTATTCATTAAAAAAGGGGATGGCCGAAGCCATCCCCTGAATTGAAGCATACTATCAAGAATTGATAGGTTATCAATGATCGATAGCTTTAGCCATGCCGAGACCGGTATTCTGGCGGACATAGACCTCGTCAAACATTTCTTCTGCACGTTTGCTCGGGAACATGAGGGCTCCCAGAATAGCAGCGAAAAATCCGAGCGGTATCGAGATTATACCGGGGTTTTTCAGCGTAAAGAGCGGTTTTTCAAGACCCATCATGGATGTTCCGGTCAACTGCTCATCAACTTTAGCCTTGGCAAGCGCTTTGGTATCTTTTTCAGATAAAGTTGCTCCCGGAGGCAGGGCAGCCTGCTTTTTCTCAAGGGCAGCCACGACTTTCTTAGCACCGGCAGCAACAGTTTTCGGATAAGTCATGTTCGGGGAGACCATAACCAGGCCGATGGAAGCGATCGTACCAACCAAGAGACCGGAGATAACGCCGGCGGTATTGAACTTGCGCCAGAACAGCGACAGTACGACAACCGGCAGATTGCCGGATGAAGCAACGGCGAAAGCCAGAGCAACCAGGTGGGCAACGTTTGCTTTTTCAGCCATTAAACCGATCATGATACCGACAACACCGACAACCAGCGAGGTGATACGGGCTGCCATAACCTGCTCATGCTGGTCGGCATGGCCGTCTTTGATAACGTTAACATAAATGTCGTGAGCGATAGCTGCCGATGCGGCCAGAACCAGACCGGAAACAACGGCCAGGATGGTAGCGAAAGCGACCGAGCAGAGGAAGGCCAGGAAGATATCGCCGAAAATCGGGGCGATTTCCGCGCCCATAGTCTGGGCAAGAATCAGGGTAGCCATGTTGCCGCCCGGGTCAACTGAAATGATTCCCTGAGGTGTCAGGTTGATAGCGGCGCCGAAACCGAGCAGAGTGGTCAGAACATAGAAGCCGCCGATGATGAACATGGCAATGATAACCGATTTACGGGCTGCCTGTGCTGTCGGTACCGTGAAGAAACGCATCAGGATATGCGGCATGCCGGCCGTACCGAGAACCAGCGCCATACCGAGTGAAATCTGGTCGAGCGGGTTTTTGAGGAACAGACCGGGCTCAAGGAAGCGTTGGCCAGCGTCAGCTCCATTGAGTGTTACGCCGTCTTTCAGTACCAGTTTTGATACGTGGTCCTGAATGTCAGGACTGTCGACAATGGTCTGAAAGAACGCAAAGATATTGAAATTGCATTTGAGCAGAACCAGAAAGGACAGCAGGAACGCACCGGACATGAGCAGACCGGCCTTGATGATCTGAACCCAGGTGGTAGCGGTCATACCGCCGAAAACGACGTAGCCTACCATCAGGATACCAACGCCGATAATGGCTGTTTTGTAAGGAACTCCGACCAGCAGCGCCATCAGTTTACCGGCACCGACCATCTGGGCGGTCAGGTAGAAGGTGGAAACGGCAACGGTAGAAATCGCGGCGAAAGCGCGCACCGGCTTCGGATCGGTACGGAAGGAGAGAATATCTCCCAGAGTGTACTTACCGGCGTTACGGCAGGGCTCGGCAACGATCAGGAGTACGGTGATGTAGGCAACCAGCCAGCCGACCGAGTACATGAATCCGTCATACCCGTACAGCGAAATAAGGCCGGAAATTCCGAGGAACGATGCCGCTGACATGTAATCGCCGGCAATCGCCCAGCCGTTCTGGGTACCGGTGATACCACCGCCGGCTGCGTAGAAGTCGGCAGCTGATTTAGTCTGTTTGGCAGCCCAGACAACGACACTCATGGTGATACCGATGATGACGGCAAACATCGACAGAGTAATGACCCTATTGGCCTTAAGGGTTACTTTCTTTTTTTCAACAGGGGCAGGAGCAGCTGCAGGGGTCGGCATGGCCGCACCGGGAGCGGCAACTACAGGGGCACCGGGGGTAGCCGGAGCGGCGGCAACAGGAGCTGAACCAGGTGCGGGGACGGCGGCCTTCGGCTCTTCAGCAAAGGCGGCTGCGGCAACGGTGAGAGTTAAACTGGCGGCAATAATGAGTTTCTTAAAAGTCATGTCGTATCCTCCTTTTCTAAAGATGAAGTTCGTCGATCAGTTCTTTGGTCAAACGGTCAAAGTCCTTGTTGGCTACATGGGCATAATACAGGGCCAATCCCCAGGAAACAAAAAACTGGGAAAGGGCGAATACGTAGCCGAAGTTGATGACACCGATCATTTTGACCTTGAACAGGCCGGGTGCGTACGCTGCTCCGATCGGGAGCAGGAAGTAGTACACGCTGGAAAAAATCCACCAGCCGAAAAGAAACGCCTGTTTTTTGTGGTGGAGCTCGACGAATTTCGGGTTTTGGGCTATTGCTGCCCAATCATACTTTCTTTCTGCCATTAGTTACTCCTTTCATGAAGATGTTGATATTTTGACTCTCCGTTGGTTTTCAAGATGCTGCCAGTTCCTCCTTTCCTTAAGATATGTACCCAACTTCAAACAGGTATTTTTATGTAGCCGAATTTCATTGACAGTTCTTCAGCGCTTGACAGCATGGACGGAATAATCTCTTTTTCCAGACGTTCCTGCAGTACGCGAAACGAGGGGGCCAGCAGCGTGAGCGCCCCAACCACCTTCCCGGCATAATCTCGGACAACAACCGCAACGGCACACAGTCCCTCTCCCAACCCGCCAAAATCGACGGCCACCCCCTTTTGACGAATCTCATACAGTTCATCTTCCAGTTGCTGAGGGTCGGGAAAATTGCGTTTTTTGGCTCCCCGCCCGCGAAAATCGATTGACGTAACTGATTTGAGTACTTTACCGGCGGCGTTGGTAAAGAACGGAAAGCGTTTGCCGACCAGATCTACCGTCTTCACCTGCTGTAATGAATCGACCATATCAAGGAACAGCACCTCATCATTGCTCATAACAGCGATGTACACCGACTCATCCAACTTACGGGCCAACTCTTCCATAATCGGATGTGCCAGTCGAATCAGATTGGCGCTTTTAAGAATATGTTGCGCCATTTCATAAGCCTGAAGCCCGAGGCTGTAAGTGCCGACTACTTCGTTTCGTTCAACCAGCCCTTTGTTTTCGAGAGTCGCAAGCAGCCGGAAGGCCTTGTTACGGCTTAACTCAAGCTTCTGGGCCAAGACAGCGATAGTTGGACTGGCGCCATCCTGAGCAAGTGTTTCGATCAATTCGATGGCCTTGGTAACGGCTTGCACCGAATAAGTACCGTTTTCACTTGTCATGTACAGCTCCTTTGCATCCGCTTCCGGCAGCAAAAATATCAAAAATAAAATACCTTTTTTAAAGAACGTATACTGTAATAGTATGATGTTCTAAAATTGTCAATATTTTATTTAATGATACGGAACAATATACATTTTTATCTTTTGCATCAGCATGTTAAACATCCACTTTTAATATATTTACGTTGGGTTTATTACATCTTTCAGTTTTATTTTTCAGCTGAAATGCCGGACGATAAAATATGTATACAAAACGTATACATATTCGTTTTTTGAAGATTTAGAACCTTTTTCAAATCACATATTTATTTTTCACCGAATCACCGTAACGCCAGCTTTTAATGCCCGCCTGTCAGTCTCCGTGCAAGATTCAATTGCATCTCTGTTGAAAGTACGAAAGAATACCTGCGAACATAAAATGAGGGAGCTTATATGTTGCGAAGCACGATACTCACCACCATCCTGCTCATGGCAGCCACACATGCGGCCATCGCCGCAGGAACCGCACCATCACTCGATGTGCTGAGTCAGCATTTATCCGTACAGTTTGCCGACCGGCAACCAGTCTATTGGGGTGAAACTGCACCCGGCGTACGTACGCGACTGGACACCGCTGACCGCGTTATTGCCATGACACTGGACGCCTGTGGCAGCACCAACGGCAAAGGCGTTGACAGACAGCTGCTCGATTTCCTGATCCGGGAGCAGATACCGGCCACACTTTTTATCAACGCGCGCTGGATCGACGCCAACCAGGAGCTGTTCCGGCAACTGGCGGCCAACCCGCTCTTCGAGATTGCCAACCACGGCACCTGGCATAAGCCGGCTTCGGTCACCGGTCGTTCGATCTACGGGATTAATGGAACAAAAAATGTGCGCGAGCTTACCGAAGAAATCGAACTGAACGCCCGCAAGATTGAAGCCATCAGCGGCAAGCGACCACGGCTGTACCGCTCCGGCACCGCATATTATGATGAAATTGCAATTCTGGTAGCAAACGGTCTGCAGCATGATGTGGCCGGCTTCTCGCTTTTGGGTGATGCCGGCGCCACCTGGAGCGCAACCAAGGTAAAAGCGGCTCTGCTGAAGGCGCAACCGGGCGACATTGCCCTGCTGCACATGAATCACCCCAATGCAGGAACAGGGGCCGGGATCATAGCAGCGGTTCCGGAGCTGCAACGACGCGGTTTCCGCTTTGTGCGAATGTCAGATTACCCGTTAAAATAGGACACACCGAAACAGCCCCATCAAAATTATTCAGACAAAAATGAACCCACACGACATCCACAATCAGACATGTACCGCACATGTCCATCCTGACGAATGGGTCAATCCGACCCCCACCGGGCGCTATAATCTCGTCGTGATCGGTGGCGGTACTGCCGGACTGATCTCAGCTGCCGGCGCTGCCGGACTGGGAGCAAAAGTTGCGCTCATCGAGCGGCATCTTCTGGGCGGTGACTGCCTGAATGTCGGCTGTGTACCCTCCAAGGCGCTCATTCGGGCATCACGTGCGTTGTACGATGTCCGCAACAGCTCAGAATTCGGTGTGCAGAGTGCCGCACATCTAGGTTTTGACTTCGGCGCGGCCATGGAGCGCATGCGCAGAATACGGTCCGAAATAAGCTATCACGACTCCGCCCGGCGCTATCGGGATGAACTGGGGGTGGATGTATTTCTTGGCCAGGGGAGTTTCAGTGGTCGTGATTCTATCGAGGTTGCAGGCACAACGCTCCGTTTTAAAAAGGCTGCCGTCTGCACCGGCGCCCGTGCCGCCGCCCCTGCTATTCCAGGACTGGATGAGGCTGGCTATCTCACCAACGAAACAATCTTTTCCCTTACCGAACTCCCACCCCGCTTGGCAGTAATCGGCGCCGGTCCCATCGGTTGCGAGCTGGCGCAAACATTTTCCCGTTTCGGCAGCCGCGTATCACTTATAGAACAGGGTGCTCATATTCTTGATCGTGAAGACAGCGATGCCGGCACGATTCTTCAAGGAGTATTTGTTCAAGAGGGAATTAATCTGCAGCTTGGCGTGAAGATCGTTGCCGTTGAAATACGCGGTCGTGACAAGATTCTCCATCTTGAACGTGACGGCACGCACATTCTTGTGGCGGTGGACGCCATATTGGTGGGAGTCGGGCGTGCGCCTAATCTTGAGGGTCTTGGTTTGGAGAAGGCAGGAATCACGTTTGATTTGGCAGGCGTAACCGTCAACGACCACCTGCAAACTTCAAATCCGAATGTCTATGCTGCCGGTGACGTCTGTTTCCTCATCAAGTTTACGCATACCGCCGACGCCATGGCCCGTATCCTGATCGCCAATGCCCTCTTTCTGGGAAGGCAGAAAAGATCCGCCCTCACCATCCCCTGGTGCACCTACACCGACCCGGAAATCGCCCATGTCGGAATGTATGAAAGGGATGCGAGAGCCAAGGGAATCGAGGTGACAACGCTGACCGTGCCGCTATCCAACATCGACCGGGCGCTTTTGGATGGTGAGACAGAGGGTTTTGCCCGGGTACATCTGAAGAAGGGAACTGGCAGAATACTGGGAGCAACGCTTGTGGCCCGTCACGCCGGAGAGATGATCAACGAGTTTTCGCTGGCGATCACGAATGGTCTCGAAATCTCGGCCATTGGCAAGACCATACATCCCTATCCGACTCAGGCTGAAGTGATGAAACGTTTGGCTGATGCCTACAACCGGACAAGGTTGACGCCGTTGGTGAAGGGCCTGCTCGGCAGGTGGCTGAAATGGCAGCGGAGATAACGACATGAAACCTCAAAAAATTATCCTGGCGATTGCTGCAACGCTCTTAATCGCCCTCTTCTTCTCCTTCGACCTGGGTCGCTTTCTGACCCTGGCGGCACTCAAGACGAATCGTCAGATACTATTGGATTACTACGCCGCCCACAAGCTGACCATGGTGGTCGGCTTCATGGCGCTCTATATAGTCCAGACCGCTTTATCCCTTCCGGGAGCAGCCATTCTGTCACTGGCAGCCGGAGCAATCTTCGGTTCGATCATGGGCACGCTCTACACCAACATCGCCGCTACTCTCGGCGCTACCCTGGCGTTTCTTATTACCCGCTATCTGCTGCGGGATGTCGTTCTGAATAAATTCGGCAGCAAACTGGAGGGGATCAACCGGGAGCTTGAAACCCGCGGTTTCAATTACCTGCTGTTTCTACGTCTGGTTCCACTGTTCCCGTTCTTCCTGATCAACCTGGCGGCCGGCCTGACTCGTCTGCCACTGCGAACCTTCTTCTTCGGCACCCTGCTCGGCATCATTCCCGGCGGTTTTGTTTTTGTCAATGCCGGTGCCAGCCTGGCAAGCATTGATTCGCTCTCCGCAATCGCCACGCCCCGCGTACTGGGATCCTTCGCACTGCTGGGACTGTTTGCACTCGTTCCGGTGCTGTACAACAAGTTCAAAAAATAACAGGTTATCCCAATTCCAGATCAAGGATGATATCAAGGCGGCGAGGATTGAGGCTGCGAGGCGTGCATGTCCGTACGTTGAGCAGCCGAATACGAGCCAACGAAGAGAGGGCCTTGATATGGAATTGGTATTATCCCACAATCCGCCCGTCAACCAGTTCAACCACCCTCCTGCAGCGATGCGCCAAACGCGGATCGTGCGTAATGATCAGGAAAGTGGTGCCTGATTCCTGATTTACTTCATACAGCAGCTTGAAGATCTCATCGGCAGCGGCGGTGTCGAGATTGCCGGTCGGTTCATCGGCAAGGATAAGCGGAGGATCGGCCGCGAGGGCACGGGCAATGGCAACCCGCTGCTGCTGACCACCGGAAAGTTTGGCCGGTTTGAAATCAAGACGGTCTGCCAGACCAACGCGCGTCAGCAGTGCCGTGGCCCGCTCGCGCTGCTGCGGTGTCGGCCGCCCCGCTTCCAGCATCAGCGGCATCATAACATTTTCGAGGGCCGTGAATGCCGGAATCAGGTGATGGAACTGGAAGACAAACCCGATACTCCTGCCCCGCAGTCTGGTAAGCTCTTCATCCGCCAGCGTTCCGGTTTCTTGCCCCTGCACCCGGATTACGCCACTCGTCGGCTGTTCCAACAGCCCGATGATATTCAGCAGGGTACTTTTGCCGGAACCGGACGGCCCGATCAGAGCGGTGAATTCCCCTCGCTGCAGTGTGAGATCTATGCCGTGAAGCACTTCCGTCGTGATGCCGTCGTTGCCGTACACTTTGCGGACATCGGACAGTTGAAGTATGTTGTTCATATCAGACATTGCGGATCGCCACCACAGGGTCAAGTTTTGCCGCCCGTACCGCCGGAGCAGCGGCGGCCAGAATACCGGTAACTGTTGCCACTCCGGCTGCAATCAGAAACATGCCCGGTTCGAGCACCACCGGAAAGATCGGAGTGCCGTCCGGATTTTTGGCCGTACTGGCAAAGAAGGTCACCAGCAGAGTCCCCAGTCCGCTGCCGAGCAGGGAGCCGACCAATCCGACCAGCCCCCCCTGGAGGAGGAAAATGTTCCGTATTCTTCTCCGTGAGCAACCCATTGCCCGTAGAATGCCGACTTCACGGGATTTCTGGATAACCGATACGACCAGCACGCTCGTTATGCCAAAGGCCACCGAGATGATGACAAAAAACTGAATCATATAGCTGGAGGCACTCTGCGATTTGAGGCCGACCATCAACTGGGCGTTGGTTTTCATCCAGCTTTCGGCGGTCAGTCCGGTCTGCCGGGCAAGCTGCTGACCAATAACCTCAGCTTTGAAAAGCTCCCGCACGGTAACGTCAATGCTCGATACACCGCCGACAAGATCCAGCAGATTCTGGGCCGAACGGAGCGTGATAAACACCCAGCGCCGGTTGAGATCGCGGATTCCGACGTCGAAAATGCCGGCGACAGTAATCGTTTCACTGCGACCGTCAGCGGTCTGCAGGCGGATTTTATCTCCCAGGGTCACTCCCAGTTCACGCGCAAGATCGGTTCCGACGGCGGCATCATTTGCAGAAATGCGAAACTCTCCCTCTTTCATGAATGACGCCATCGGCACTATTCTGGTGTATTTTTCCTGATCAATCCCCATCAGAGCGACCGATTTGGTGGCATTCCCCCGAATGGCGAATGAAGGTCCGGCGACCAACGGTGACACGGCGGTCACTTCGGTGCGCTTCTCCAGTTCCCGCATAACCTGCTGCCACTGCAGGATGGAACTGAGCCGCTGGGCGCGACGTTCAATATTGGCGGAAACGGTCCGCACACTATCCGGTTTGATGATGCGCCGGGCTTCATCATCAGGCATTCTCATAACCACATGAGCCTGGGTTCCCAGGGTTTTATCAATTATACTGCGCTGTAGTCCGGTAATCAGCGCGGTCAGGAACACAATCACCCCGACCCCCATCGTGACCCCACCAAGCATGAAAAAGGTCTGTGCCCGCCCCTCTTTCAGAAAGCGGAGTGCCAGCAACCATTCAATTCGCATTACTTTTTCCGCCGGATACTTTTTCGGACACCGCGACCTGCGGACGAATCCTGCTGCCGGCAGTAATTTTCTCAGCTCCGGAAAGTACGATTTCCCCCTCTGTAAGCCCACCGGTAACTTCGCTGGCGCCACTGCCACGGATGCCGAGTGTGATATTCCGGCGTACTGCCCGCCCGTCACGGGCCACCAGCACCCAGGGGGCTGACGAGACGTCCCGCACCGCTTCCGAGGCTACCGTCACCACGTGTGCATGCCGGGCGACCTCTATTTCCAGGGAAACGGTCATATCCGGCACAAGGTAAGAGGGGGGTTCGGTAACGTCGCAGCGAACCTCAACCGTGCCCCGTTGCGGGTCAACGGCCGGCACGACGGTGGTAAGACTGGCCGGAAATGACTTCTCGGGATAGGCATCAGCAGAGCCGACGGCGGCCTGCCCTACCCGCAACAGGCCAAGGTTTTTCTCGTCTATCTGGGCGGTTATCTGCGTACGCCCATTCCGTGAGAGCACCAGCAACGGCACCCCCGGTTGGGCAACATCACCGACTTCAACTTTCCGAATGATTACCGTACCATCTCCCGGTGCGGTAATTACCATACGGGCAAGACGCTCCCTGGCGACCGCTACCACAGCGCGCGCCTGAGCCAGCCTCGCTTCAGCAAGTCTGACATCGCTCCCCTGCGGGCGACTGTTATTTCGCTGCAGTTTTTCCCGCTCAACCAGGCCGGCAGCCACATCACGCGCCCGCAGCGCATCATCGAGTTCGGCACGACTGGAGATGCCGCTTTCATACAATGTATGGATGCGTTCATACGTGCCAACCGCCTGACGCAAGGTTGCTTCAGCTTCCGCCACCCGTTGCTGACTGACCGGCCCGTCTATTGAGCCGATCTGCTTCAGCCGCTCTTCAAGTTCGCGGACAACGGCCAGTGATTGATCAAGCGCCGCCCGCGCTTCATCGTCACGCAGCTGCAGCAGAACCTGACCGGCCTTCACCCGGTCTCCGGCTTCAACACGCACTACCGCAACTGAGCCGATGATCTGACTGCCAACCTCAACCCGTGCCAGCGACGTAACCCGTCCGGTGGTAACAACCGTCTGCAACAGGTCCCGACGCTCAACCGGGATGCCCACAACTATTTTTCCCCTCAGCTTCATCATAAAAGCTGCGGCGACCACCAGCAAAACCACCGCCCCGATAAAAATGCGCCGTTTAGAAAAAGAATGCCCTGTCATGCAATTTTCCCCATGCTGTAGCTGTGTACCTGAATTGAGTGAGTTATCTGTCGCAATGTTACATTCTGACAGATGAACTTCGGTTTATGCATTCTTTTGCCGGAAGATTATGTCTCTGGCAATTATCATTCCATCAAAAATCGGCTCAGCCAGAGACTGAACCTATAACGGGGCTGCGTTTGACCTGCCGGGCGGCTTCATCCATCGCCCGGTCACGGTCTGAGCGCGTGTTGGGCTTTATTTTCGTCAGCATCTTGTAACTGTCCTTTGCGCCGGCGAATTCCCTCTCACAAAGGACTTGAAAAACTACGAAAACAGCTCTATATTTAGAGCTAATATAGGAGGTGCTTATGCACATGGATACCATTTACGCCGATCTTTCCATTAGTATGTCAGAGTTTAAGAAAAATCCGGCACAGGTGCTCCGCACCGCTGGTGAAAAGCCGGTGGCGATCTTAAACCACAACCGTCCGGCATTTTACATGGTGACACCAAAGATTTTTCAGGCCCTTGTCGAGGCCCTTGCCGACCGGGAATTAACGGAACTTGTCCGTCACCGGCTAGAGCAGAAAGAACGGGCAGTAGAGGTCGACATTGACACCGTCTGAGGCCGGCAAGGGTAACACCGCCTATACCCTCAAGTTTGTGCCCGATGCACTCAAGGAGTGGCAGGCTCTTGACGGCAGCATCAAAGAACCTCTGCGTAAGGCACTGAAAAAACGGCTGGAGCAACCACATGTACCAGGTGCGGAGTTGCATGGCGATCTGCGGGGCTGCTACAAAATAAAGTTGCGAAAGCAAGGTTACCGCTTGGTTTATATGGTTGAGGATGACGTTCTTGTTGTTCTCGTGTTGGCCATCGACCGTAGGGAAGATTTGGCTGCATATCACGCTGCTATGGTCAGGCTTCTTGACAAATGAAGATCAAGCCCACAAGGAATATTATCCATAGATTGTTCTTTTCGATGCTATTCATCAGTTCCTGAATTCCTGCCCAACGTGATAAGGCACACCGGCTCGGCGGGGGCTTTTTCCCGATGACCGGTGCTGCCGCTGGTTGAATATTCGGTGTTCTCGCCGTTGGTTTTATGGTTTTGTCAAATTGGAAGGTGTGACTCTATGGTTTTAGTACTGATAATCCTTCAATCCGCTTGAAATCTACCTCATCGTAAGTGTAGGTGGTGGTAATTCCTTTCTCCATGCCCCAGAACGCCATGACTGCGTCGGCAAACTTGACATTCTTTTCTTCATAGACTTTAAGGGCGTTCAGAAACACTCCAGCCAAGTCTACTTTTAGTTGTGGTGTGTTTATGATCGCCTCGGCAAGTTCCCGAATCGATTTCTTAGGGTGCTTGTAGACTTTTTCCAGAACCCAGACGATTTCCATAATAGTGATCGGGATGACATGAAGAACAACTCCGTTCTCTGGTGCATTCCGTATCAGTTTTTCAACTGCTTTTGCTTTTAAATCGTCATCCTGAATCAACATGCGAAGTATGGCACTGGTGTCAATAAATGCTTTATTCATTTGCCCCCACCCCTCCTGCGATCCCTTTTTCTCTGATCTCGTCAATTGTCATTCCCATACTAGGTAAAACCCCTTTAAAATCAAAGATGGTCTTGCCTCTCCTGAAAACGACCTGTTCACCATCAGCATCCATAAGTAGAGTGTCGCCAACTTGGATATGAAGTTTCTGGCGTACTTCTTTCGGGAGTGTAATTTGTCCCTTTGGGAGAACTTTTACTGCAAGCATTTTGAATTCCTCCTTTATAAATAAATCCTACAAAATATTATTGTCGGAATATTCATGCTTGTCAAGCAATCAAAAGCGGAATTCAATAGCAAAATATTAAACAGGGAACCGCAATTTTGCGGTTCCCTGTTGTGGCGTTTCGTTTTTTTGCATGTATTAGCTGAAGTGGCGCCGATTATTGGGACAGGTGTATAAGCAATGAATCGACCTAAAAAGGAGAGATTCAATGCCACAACATCGGAAACGTCACAGCGCAGATTTTAAAGCCAAGGTCGCCTTGGCAGCCCTTTCGGAGTCAAAGACTCTGGCTGAACTCGCAACCGAGTACAAGGTTCATCCGACACAGATAACCCGCTGGAAACAGGAACTTGCCGAAAACGCCGCTGACCTGTTTGGTAAGGGCAAGAAGAAAGAAGTCAACCACGATGCCGAAGTGGCAGAGCTTTACCGTCAGATCGGGATACCTATAAGGGGATACCTATAAGGGGACAGGCACCTATTATTCTTTTCTTTTCCGTCCTGATTGCCACCCTCGTCGCCTTAAAGTTGATTCAAGTCCCAATCGCGCACAGGTCGCTTCTCTCCAGCTTTCGCAACCGAACGGCGCCTGCCTGTTGACACGATTGATCAGGTG
>Ga0172367_10001058_pt1 | contig 41368 bp, 39 predicted proteins | sample Lak10m_FD_114542 | JGI IMG/M metagenome (GOLD analysis project Ga0172367, IMG submission 114542) | Freshwater microbial communities from Kabuno Bay, South-Kivu, Congo - kab_022012_10m | ecosystem: Environmental > Aquatic > Freshwater > Lake | place: Democratic Republic of the Congo: South-Kivu... | reverse complement strand
TGCCAACAACAGGGACTATCAGTTCTGGCAGCATGGCAATCACCCCATCGAGCTGTACAGCAGTGCGGTCTTCTTCCAGAAACTGCAATACCTTCACCATAATCCCGTGAAGGCGGGCATCGTCACCGAGCCGCATCATTACCTTCACAGCAGTGCCCATCCGGACAGACGACTTGATGTACTTGACATTGTTTGAGAAGATGAATAGGTTGCTGACGGGGACGTCAGCCATTAGAACGCACGAGGCGCAGCCTCGCGCGGGCGGGGCGCGTCTGTGACGCGTTCGTAAACCATACCGGCAACAGGCCACGCGTTGCAAACGCGCGGCAGCAATCGTAGAAGCCATGCCATACCAACCATATCATCGATCGGATCCTGTAATTTTAAGCATGTCCGAGAAGTACAAGGTACGCGACCACGAACAGGCCTATTTCATGACACTCACCGTTGTTGGCTGGGTGGATGTATTCACGCGCGAGAACCACAGGATGGCGGTAGTGGAGTCACTGAGGTACTGTCAGGATCACAAGGGTCTCGAACTGTTTGCGTGGTGCCTGATGAGCAACCACCTGCATCTGATCGCACGGGCAAAGGAAGGATCCACCCTCCCAGAGATTATCCGCGACCTGAAAAAGCACACGGCCAAACAGATCATCGGTCAGATAATGAACGAACCGGAAAGCCGCAGAGAATGGATGCTCACCATTTTCAAAGGCGAAGCCGACAGATTGAAACGCATTTCAGGTTACAAATTCTGGCAGGACGGCTTCCAACCGAAGGAACTGCATGGCAATGCATTCATTTCGCAGAAGTTGCAATACGTCCATGCGAATCCGGTAGAAGAGGGATTGGTTGAATATCCAGAGGATTGGATGTTCAGCTCGGCACGGAATTATGCGGACCGCAAGGGACTTCTGGAAGTAGAAGTGTTGCAGGATGCCCAGATGTATGACAAATGAAGGTTTTCAGCTTAATTCTAGGGATGGCACAGGCACGCGTTGCAAACGCGCGCCAGCGGGGGGGTTATGATAACGAAGGCCCAATTTCTAGTTATGCTCGAAACAGGTCAATCTATAGCACGGAGGTGAAATTGACAATTTCCAATGCCCTTCGAAGAGCCATGGAAGTAGAAGACAACGTAGTTGTCTATCCGCAAAAGGGAATAGACCAACTTGAAGTTAAGCCCAAATGGAATCAGTAATGGCACCTATACTTACTCTACTCGCTATTCTTGTTGGCTGTGCAGGCATCGAGAACAATCAAATTCCGACAACAGCTGGATCAATTGGCCTTTCGGTTGAAATAACAAACGTCATTTATTTAGCCAGATACGTTGAGTGTGACGGTGCCTATCAGAGGGCATCGGATTTAATATTATTCAACACAGGCAACAGTTACGAATCCCTACCCGTGATTATTTCCTGGAGGGTGCATGACTCCATAGCTGAACGGTATCCTGAATTGAAGACAATGATTTCTGAGAGCGAACGACTGTCAGATTTCTATGAAAGGCGAAATAAATATGCAGTTCGAGTTAGTAATGAAGACTTGGGGTTGTCATGCGGTGATCTACCTGGAGACACTTGTCTAGCGGTCAAATCGACCATTTATTTCGACCCGTCCCTAAAACAATCAGAATTTGGTCAACCAGCGGTATTATACGTAGCTCAAAGCTGGGAGATTGAGATGGCACGGTATTCTGGGATTGATTTGTCGCGGGTTTGGAAAAACCCATTGATTACTTATGGACGGATTTACAATTGGCCGCTGTGTGAGTCACTATATCATGAGTTAGATTCCATACATGAATTCCTAATTCCAGTCAGGATGATTGAAGAGGCGAGCCAACTTAGTCCTGATGAACATCAGGTGTTAACATCAAACGGGTTGGTCAAGTATGAGAAGGGGAAGTTTTGCTTAGTGTATTTTGAATAACGAGCATTCTGAGGCAAGTCCTAACCAATATCTACCTAGCCCCGCCCATACTCGATCAAGTGTTCCGCAGGATGTCTTGTGTGGAACTAAGTACGATCAGTTTCCTAACTGATCTTAAGAACAAACCCCAAAAGCTACCTAGCCACCTTCCACGGCAAGGAGAGCGGAATTGAGCACGGAGGCGGCCATGCCAACCAGTTGCGGAATATGTTGTGAAGAATAGGAAAGGGGGCTCTCGCCCCCTTTTGCCTGCCTATCGGCAGGGTCTTCTGCTTTTTTCGCTTACCGCAGCCTATGGCACTGGCGGCACGGACTTCGGAACAAGTTGCACGTCAATGTCCAGCTCCTCGCCCGGTTCAACGGGGCCCGAATTCATGTAAGGCTCGAAGCCTGTGGCGATCACCTCCATGGTCACAGTAACCGTGTCATCGAATGTGCCGAGGTCTGCTTCGAACAGGCCGTTGATGTCTGAGAAAACGTTGACCGTCTGCGCGGTAGGAAGAATGAACCTGACCTCGGCATTTGCCACAGGGCTGCCCGTCTGTGCATTGGATACCGTTCCATTGGCAATGACCGGTTGCGGGCCGTTCTCGGTCTTCCTGCGCAGCAGCGCGAGGTCGAAATAGTTTGCCACCGCCTCGGGCCCGGTCTGGTAGTGGTTCATGAGCAGACCGAGGTTGCCGAACATACTGGCGCACATGGTAACCCGGGCTTCTTCGCGCAGGGTGCGCAGTGCGGCCACCTGCCCTTCGCCCGTGCTCTGCTGCAACTGCCTTGCCGACTCTATCTGCACATGAAAGGCCAGTATGATCACCGACAGCGGTTGCAAGGCAACGATGGCCGCACACTTCTGCCCCAACGCGCTTATCTCCTGTATGCGCGATTCGTAGGTGCCGTTCTGGAGCGGTCTGCGACCCTGCGGCAGCAGGGCCGTGGCGTTGGGCGTACCCTTGGGGAACTGAAGATAGATCTGCAATTCCCAGTTGGGCAGCAGGATCTTGTTCAACTGTTCGAAGAGTTGCTCCACCGTTTGCGTGTCGCCCTTGTATTCGCCAAGGGCAATGCGCAGGTTAAGGTCGGTGGCCTTGAACGATTGCAGAACGGGGCCGAATGTGGCCAGCATGGCCGCAATGGCCGGGTCGGCCTGATTGGCCATGAGTTTCGCCTCGTGGTCGGTGCCGAGCACCAAGGCCTTCTTGTAATTGCCCACCGTGGCAACAAGGAATGAGTTGATCAGGTAATGCCAAAGTCTTTTGAACATGGTTTCTACGTTTTGAAGGCCACACATGTGACCCTGCTCGGTATGATAACGGGGCTGATAGAGAGATATTATCCGGCCAGAGAAAATTCCGCCTGCCTTTATCGGTATCCATCAGGTAGTGTTGCCTTTCTGCGCCTGTGAAACTTCCCGTGGCCTCTTCAAGGCTTGAGAAACGCATGTGAAACTTCCCGTGGCCTCTTCAAGGCTTGAGAAGCGCATGTGAAACTTCCAGCGGCCTCTTCAAGGCTTGAGAAACGCATGTGAAACTTCCAGCGGCCTCTTCAAGGCTTGAGAAACGCATGTGAAACTTCCAGCGGCCTCTTCAAGGCTTGAGAAACGCATGTGATACTTCCTGTGGCTTCTTCAGGGCCTTTGGCACCACGGAACTGCGGTTCATAATGAAGCGGTTCAATGGTCAGTTACCTTCCGTGGTCTTCCCTCAGCTTAGGAATTCAGTCATTCAAGTAATCACTATCTTTGATAAATGAGTTTCATTGAGCCATATCGTGACCAAATTGAAGCGGAATGCAAAAAGCATAACGTGGAAACCTTATATGTTTTCGGTTCGGCAGCCACTGAAACCATGAACAACGACAGCGATGTGGATCTGCTTGTAAGCTTCAAACCTTTCGACCTTTCCAAGTATTTCGAAAACTATATGTCGCTAAAAGATGCCCTCAGAAAATTGTTAGGGCGAGAGGTTGATCTGCTCGAAGAACAAACCCTTAAAAACCCTTTCCTGATACGTTCCATCAACCGGAATAAAGAGTTGATCTATGGATGAGCGTATCGGCAAGTGGCTGTTCGACATTCAAACGGCCATCAACGAGATCTATAGCTTTTTGGAAGGTAAAGAGCTGAAATTCGAAGTCTATCAGAAAGACAGAATGCTGAAACGTGCCATTGAGCGCGAACTGGAGATCATCGGTGAAGCCACTAACCGAATTCTGAAACGGGATGCCACCTACGCTGACAAGATCACGGGCGCCCAAAGTATCGTTGGACTACGCAATCAGGTCATCCACGCTTACGACAACATCTCTGATGAAAACATTTGGGCGATCATTGTCAATCATCTTCCTAAACTGAAGTCAGATGTAGATAGATTGCTGGCCAATTCATAACCAATGGTTAAAACCTTAGGCCATTGATATTAACCGATCTGCTCCAAAACCTTCTTCATTCCCACCTTCTCCTCCACCATTTGAGAGAGTTTTTCGATCGGAACGCGTTCCTGTTGCATGGTATCGCGGTCGCGAAGGGTAACGGAGTTGTCGGTCAATGAATCGTGGTCGATGGTAATGCAGTATGGTGTGCCAATGGCATCCTGCCTGCGGTAGCGTTTTCCAATGCTGTCCTTGTCCTCATAGATCACGTTGTGGTCAAAGCGCAATTGGTTGAATATCTCCAACGCCTTTTCGGGCAAGCCATCCTTTTTGACCAACGGAAGTATGGCCAACTTGACGGGAGCCAAGAACGGAGGTATGGCCAGAACGGTGCGCTCGGAGCCGTCTTCCAACTTTTCTTCCTTATAAGATGCCGACATCACGGCCAAGAACGTGCGGTCGAGGCCAATGGAGGTTTCCACCACATACGGCACGTAGTTCTGGTTCATCTCCGGATCGAAATACTGTAGCTTCTTGCCCGAATATTTTTCGTGCTGGCTCAGATCGAAATCGGTGCGCGAGTGAATTCCTTCCAGTTCCTTGAAACCGAACGGGAAATCGAATTCGATGTCGAATGCCGCGTTGGCATAGTGCGCCAGCTTGGCGTGTTCGTGGAAACGGTATTTGGCATCGCCCAAGCCCATGGCCTTGTGCCACGCCAAGCGTTTTTCTTTCCAGGTCTCAAACCAATCCAATTCAGTTCCCGGCTTCACAAAGAATTGCATTTCCATCTGTTCGAACTCGCGCATGCGGAAAATGAACTGACGCGCCACGATCTCGTTGCGGAACGCCTTTCCGGTCTGCGCAATTCCGAACGGGATCTTCATTCTTCCGGTCTTCTGCACATTCAGGTAATTGACAAAAATTCCCTGTGCAGTTTCGGGGCGAAGGAAAATGGTGCTGGCACCTTCTGCCATGGCACCCATTTCGGTGGCGAACATCAGGTTGAACTGGCGCACATCGGTCCAGTTTCTGGAACCGGATATCGGACACGCTATCTCAAGGTCGATAATGATCTGGCGAACTTCTTTCAGATCTCCGCTTTCAAGCGCACCAACAAATCGGCTGCGGATCTCATCCTTCTTTTCCACGCTGCGCAGCACGTTCGGATTGGTGGACATGAACTGTGCTTCATCGAACGCATCGCCAAATCGCTTCTGTGCCTTTTCAACCTCTTTGGCGATCTTCTGGTCGATCTTGGCCATGTAATCTTCAATGAGCACATCGGCACGGTAGCGCTTCTTGCTATCCTTATTATCTATGAGCGGATCGTTGAACGCATCAACATGGCCCGAAGCTTTCCAAGTGGTAGGATGCATGAAGATGGCCGCATCCAACCCAACGATGTTGTCGTTGAGCTGAACCATCGATTTCCACCAGTATTCGCGGATGTTCTTCTTCAACTCCACGCCCATTTGGCCGTAATCGTACACGGCACTCAGACCATCATAAATTTCGCTGCTCTGAAAAATGAAACCGTACTCCTTTGAATGGGCAATGATGTTCTTAAAGAGATCTTCGCTGTTCATGTTATCCTGAAAAACTGTTGGGTAAGCCTTAATTTAGGTGGCGGCAAAGCTATGAAATTTGAGTTCGGATAGCGGATGTTGAACTGCCCATGGAAGAAGCACAGAACAAACACGCGGAAGAAGGTAACAGACCGCAGGAAAAGAAGCTGGATCAACGCATTCTCAGGCTGTTGGTGATGGCTCGCGATTTCGCACGGACCACCATGAATTTGGATGACGACAGCGACCATACAGGAACCATTGAAATGATCAAGAAGGACATGGTATTCCGCGGCCATGTGGTCTGGATATTGATCTGCTCCATCTTCATTGCCAGCATCGGGCTCAACCTGAACAGCGCGGCAGTAATAATAGGTGCGATGCTCATTTCTCCTTTGATGGGTCCCATTCTGGCCATCGGTCTTTCGGTAGGAACGAACGATTGGGAAACACTGAAACGCGCATTGAAGAATTTCGGGGTGATGGTGGTAGTGGCACTCACTACTTCAACCATCTACTTCTTCATTACACCACTGCACGAAGCACAGTCGGAACTGCTGGCCCGTACCACACCTACATTTCTTGATGCGCTGATCGCCATTTTCGGTGGTTTGGCCGGGATCATTGGGGTTTCGAGAAGGAATCGGGGTAATGTTATTCCTGGTGTTGCAATTGCAACGGCACTGATGCCTCCGCTCTGCACGGCCGGTTACGGCATTGCAAATGGGCAGTGGTCGTTCTTTTTCGGGGCGTTCTATCTGTTTACGCTCAACTCCATTTTCATTGCAGGATCAACCTTGGTCATTGTGCGTTACCTGCGTTTTCCGTTGGTCAGTTTTGTCGACCCGTTGACCGAGAAACGGGCGAAACGGTACATGCTGACCTTTGTGGTGGCGATACTTATGCCCAGTACTTGGATCTTTTACGGAATTGTGAGAGAAACCCTCTTTCTTGGAAAGGCTGAAAGGTTCATTTCTCAGAATCTGCAATTCGAAGGAACCGAGATCATCAGCAAGAAGATCGCCTACACGGATACCGTTTCGCGAATCGACATTTTCATCATGGGCGAACCCATCTCGCCACAAGTGCAGGAACAATTGGAACGCACCATGCTTCAAAGCGGGCTGGAGCGCACGGTCTTGAAGATCCATCAGCCCAAAGATGTAAGCAGCGACATTGCCGGAAGATTGGGCAACGAGGTGCGTGTTGGAATTCTGGAAGACCTCTATCGCAAGAACGATGAACTGTTGGCGGAAAAAGACGGGGAAATCATTCGGCTTCAAACCCGACTGCAATCAATTGAAAAACAACAGGTGCCGATTTCGGGCATCACTTCAGAGATGAAGATCCTTTACAACGGCATCGACCGTGTTTCGTACGCTGCATCGGTGGAAGTGCGGGGAAATTCAGTTGACACCATTCCAACTTTCATGATTGGCTGGAAAACGAACGTATCGGCCAACACGCGGCAAAGTGACACACGCAGCATGGAAAAGTGGCTAAAACAGCGACTCGTCCTCGATACCGTCCGGATAGTCGGTTTTTGAATCGGCCGCCAACTTCGAACACTTCTTGCGGTTCAGTTCAATGCCTTTTTCCACGTAATCGATGATCTTGCCCGCCACATCAATGTTGGTTGCATGTTCAATTCCTTCCAAACCGGGCGATGAATTCACTTCCATGATGAGCGGTCCTCGGTCCGATTGCAACATATCGACCCCGGCCACTGGCAGTCCGAGCGTTTTGGCCGCCTTGATGGCCGCAGCCTTTTCGTGCTTGTCAAGCTGAATGATGGAACCGGTTCCACCTCGGTGAATATTGCTTCTGAACTCCCCTTCTGCCCCTTGGCGCTTCATGGCACCAACCACTTCACCATCTACCACAAACGCACGGATGTCGGCACCCTTACTCTCTTTGATGTACTCCTGAACAAGGATGTTGGCGTTGAGCCCATAGAATGCTTCGATGACCGATTTGGCTGCTTTGTTCGATTCGGCCAACACCACTCCAAGGCCTTGTGTTCCTTCAAGGATCTTGATGATGAGCGGGGCGCCACCAACCTGCTTGATGAGGTGTTTCACATCGCTGGGATATTTGGCAAAGGCTGTTTTTGGAATATCAACCCCTTTTTTGGAAAGGAACTGTAACGAACGGAGTTTATCCCTTGACCGAACAAGCCCAAGAGATGGTGTTGTGGTAAACACACCCTGCATTTCGAACTGACGGATTATGGCCGAACCGTAAAAAGTGACCGATGCTCCAATGCGTGGGATGATGGCGTCCACGTTTTCCAGTGGGTGATCGCCCAAATAAACCTGCGGGTTTCCTTTTTCCATCACCACGTAGCAGTTGGCATGATTGACAACCGATGCATCGTGACCACGGTCAAAGGCCGATTGCAGTATGCGGGCCGTGGAATACAGTTCAGGATTGCGGGAAAGGATAACGATCTTTCGCTTAGGCATGGTTTCGGGTTTTGGAACGGTAAGAAAGGTCTTTCTTGGCAACATCCACAATGAACTTATTCTTAAGGAAGTGTTTACCCAACAGCACAGGGTACTTCATTTTTTCGCGGTCGCTAAGGGTGAATAGTATATCGAACGCCTCTCCAAAAATGATGGTGCGCGTTCGCACAACATATCGCTGCTCAGAAACCCCATTCGAACTTTTGACAGTGGTTTCCGTGAAATCGCTGACAAGAAGATCGCGCTTGCTGTAAAGCGGATGTTTGCGGTCGAGCACCCGGAACTTGAGCATTTCCTTTCCTTCCACTTCCACCAATTTCACTTTGCTGCAATGGATTGAAGAAGTATCGGCACCCGTGTCGACCTTGCATTCAAGGTCTTCAATGCCGAATTCGGGCAGGTCAATGCGGTCTGCACGACCGATGATCCAAGTTGCATTCCGATTCTTCATGGCAAGCAAAGGTATTTGAACGGCCCATTGCTGCACAACCGATACTTTTGCGGCATGTTCGCCATTCAAGACACACTGGTTTCATTGGATCTTTTGGAGCGCCAATTCGTTTGCGACCTGGCGGCATGCAAAGGCGCCTGCTGCGTAAAGGGCGATGCGGGCGCACCGCTTACCGATGAAGAGATCGGCCTACTGGAAGATATTGTGGATGACGTGATGCCGTTTCTGGATGAGGAAGGCCGTAAGGCGATAGCCGCCAAAGGTGTTTTTGAGATCGATGTAGATGGAGACAAAGGCACTACACTGCTCAAAGATGGCCGATGTGCCTTTGCCCTTGTGGCTGCCGATGGCATGGTGACTTGCGGTATTGAAAAAGCCTACAATTCGGGAGCCGTCAACTTCAAAAAGCCGATCAGCTGCCATCTTTATCCAGTGCGCATTACGGAGTTGAAAGACTACGATGCCGTGAACTACAACCGTTGGGATATTTGCCGTCCGGCATGCGAATGCGGCAAACAACTGCAAGTGCCCGTATATCGTTTCCTGAAAGAGGCTTTGATCAGAAAGTACGGAGAGGCCTGGTACGAAGAGTTGGAAATGATCGACCAACTGCGAAAAGACCAACACCAACCCTGATTGCGAGATTTACGTAGGGCTTTTTGAAGAAACATTCGCGTAACATTTCGGGCTTTTTCTGCAAGAAAAAAAGGTCATCAACAGGTGTCGAAAACCGTGTATCGTACTGGATCCAACGGTTTCGGGCGTTATCAGCAGTTATTAACCCATTGTAAAATCGGCCCATGTTAAAAACTACGGTCGATTGTTAATTCTTTGGAGTTGACCCCTAGTCCTTTTTTCTAAAAATTTGGACTGTGGAAGTCGTCAGGACATCGATTATCTCAAGGTCCTCACTGCCAAACAATTAAGTTTTACCAAACAGAATTTTTAAGGTCGATGGCCGTTCTGAGGGGGAGACATCCTCGGAGGAAACCCAGTCTTCGGCAGTAGGGAATATTAACGTTAAAAAGAAAGGAAAAATGGACCAGCAAACACCTCAGACAGCTACCGCTTTAAAGGAGATACTACCAGCAAAAACCACCTTGCCTGTAGAACCTATCCTTCAGGAGAGTAACGACCGATTTGTCATTTTCCCTATCCGCCACAAGGAGATATGGGAGATGTACAAAAAGGCTGAGGCCAGTTTTTGGACCGCTGAGGAGATCGATCTTCAGCAGGACATGAACGACTGGGAGAACAAGCTGAACAAGGACGAGCGCCACTTCATAAAACACGTGTTGGCGTTTTTCGCGGCCAGTGACGGCATTGTGAATGAAAACCTTGCCATCAACTTTCTGAACGAAGTGCAATACCCGGAAGCCCGCTGCTTCTATGGTTTCCAAATTGCCATCGAGAACATCCATGCCGAAACCTACTCGCTTCTTATTGATACCTACATAAAGGACAACAAGGAGAAGGATTTCCTATTCAACGCCATTGACACGCTTCCTTGCGTAGGCAAGAAGGCCGATTGGGCGCTTCGTTGGATTCAGAACGGAAGTTTCGCGCAGCGTTTGGTGGCATTCGCTGCCGTTGAAGGCATCTTCTTCTCTGGTAGTTTCTGCTCCATCTTCTGGCTTAAGAAACGTGGCCTGATGCCCGGACTTTCATTCTCAAACGAGCTTATATCCCGTGACGAAGGGCTGCACTGCGATTTCGCATGCCTGCTTTACAACCAATTGGTAAGCAAATTGCCTGTATCTGAAGTAACGGCCATCATTACCGAAGCAGTTGAGTACGAGAAGGAATTCGTGACCGATGCCATTCCAGTGGCGCTTATCGGCATGAATGCCAACCTGATGTGCCAGTACATCGAATTTGTAGCCGATCGCCTATTGGTGGCCTTGGGTTGCAGCAAGGTTTACAATGCCGTAAACCCATTCGATTTCATGGAAATGATCTCATTGCAAGGAAAGACCAACTTCTTTGAGAAGCGCGTTTCCGAATACCAGAAGGCAGGTGTCATGTCTGATGACGGTGGCAACAAGACCTTCACCATTGACGCTGATTTTTAATTAAGACCGAAAACCGAGTATCACCACCAAAAACCCTTACCCCCATGTATGTTGTAAAGAGAGATGGAAGAAGAGAGTCCATCAAGTTCGACAAGGTAACCGCCCGTATTCAGAAGCTATGCTATGGCTTGGATCCCATGGTAGACCCCATTCCGGTGGCCATGAAGGTGATCGAAGGGATTTACGAAGGCGTTACCACGCAACAGCTGGACGAGCTGGCCGCTGAAACGGCTGCATCGTTCACCGTGCGCCACCCCGACTATGCGCTGCTTGCCAGCCGTATTGCGGTGTCGAACCTGCATAAGTCAACACTGAAATCGTTCTCCAAAACCATGGAGAATCTGTACAACTACATCGATCCGAAGACAGGGGAAAGGGCTTCGCTGATCGCTGATGATGTATATCAGATCGTGATGGACAACGCGGAACTTTTGGATTCTACGATCATTTACGACCGCGATTTCGGCTATGATTTCTTCGGTTTCAAAACGTTGGAGCGCAGCTACCTGCTGAAAACCCACGGAAAGATCACCGAGCGTCCACAGCACATGCTGATGCGCGTAGCAGTGGGCATTCATAAGGAAGACACCAAGGCAGCCATCGAAACCTACAATCTGCTTTCAGAGCGTTGGTTTACACACGCCACTCCTACCCTTTTCAATGCAGGAACACCCAAGCCACAAATGAGCAGCTGTTTCCTACTAACCATGCAGGACGACAGCATCGATGGGATCTACAACACGTTGAAGAATTGCGCCAAGATCTCCCAGTCGGCTGGTGGTATCGGCCTCAGCATCCATAATATCCGTGCAACTGGTTCTTACATCAAAGGCACCAACGGAACTTCTAACGGCATTGTGCCGATGCTCCGTGTTTTCAACGACACAGCCCGCTACGTTGACCAAGGTGGTGGCAAGCGCAAGGGTTCATTTGCCATTTACTTGGAGCCTTGGCATGCCGATGTTTACGATTTCCTTGAACTGAAAAAGAACCACGGAAAGGAAGAGAACCGCGCCCGCGACCTGTTCTACGCCATGTGGATTCCAGACCTGTTCATGAAGCGCGTTGAAACTGGCGATGACTGGTCATTGTTCTGCCCGAACGAGGCACCGGGATTGGCCGATTGCTGGGGTGCTGAATTTGAAGCGCTTTACGCCAAGTATGAGGAAGAAGGACGCTACCGCAAGCGTGTGAAAGCGCAGGATCTTTGGTTCCACATTCTCGAATCGCAGATCGAAACTGGCACACCTTACATGCTTTACAAGGACGCGTGCAACAGCAAATCGAACCAACAGAATCTGGGCACCATCAAGTCTTCGAACCTGTGTACAGAGATCGTAGAATACACGGCTGCCGATGAAGTTGCAGTGTGTAACCTTGCCTCCATCGCACTGCCAAAATTCGTGACTGATGAGGGCGGTTTCGACCATCAGAAACTCTTTGAGGTAACTTATGTTGCCACGCGCAACCTCAACAAGATCATCGATCGGAACTTCTATCCGATCAAGGAGGCCGAAAACTCCAACATGCGTCACCGTCCGATCGGACTTGGCGTACAAGGTTTGGCCGATACATTCATCAAAATGCGTTTACCATTCGATTCGTTCGAGGCCAAGCAGTTGAACAAGGAGATCTTCGAAACGATCTACTACGCATCGATGACCTGCTCTAAGGATCTGGCCAAAGACTTCGGACATTATGAAAGCTACCCAGGGTCACCTGTTTCCAAAGGCATTTTCCAATACGACATGTGGGGCGTTACCCCAAGCGACCGTTGGGAATGGGACGTGCTGAAGGATGAAGTGAAGAAATTCGGTGTGCGCAACTCGTTGCTCATTGCTCCGATGCCAACCGCCTCTACTTCGCAGATACTTGGCAACAACGAATGTTTTGAACCATACCACAGCAACATTTACACCCGAAGAGTACTGAGCGGTGAGTTTGTGGTGGTGAACAAGCACCTGCTGAAAGACCTTGTGAAATTGGGTCTGTGGAATGACACGATGAAGAACAAGCTGATAGCAGCCAACGGATCGGTACAGCAGATCACCGAGATCCCAGAGAATATCCGTGAGTTGTATCGCACTGTTTGGGAACTAAGCATGAAGGACATCATTGAAATGGCTGCCGACCGGGGTGCATTCATCGACCAGAGCCAAAGTCTGAACCTGTTCATGCAGAATCCGAACTTCGGTAAACTTACCTCCATGCACTTCTATGCTTGGAAAGCAGGACTCAAGACCGGTATGTACTACCTGAGAACACAGGCAGCCGCAGAGGCCATCAAGTTTACGGTGAACACTGAAGCATTGCAGCAGAAGACCGAGGAAACGGTTGCCACTCCGCAATTAGCTACCGTAGGTACCGCCACAGCTACAAAACCAGCCGTTGAATTGGCAACACCAGTTATGGTTGCCGCTCCGAAACCCGCTGATGCTGGCGTTCAACCAGTGAACCTATCGGATGCCCAAGCACAGATCACCTGTAGTTTGGACAATCCGGAAGGATGTGAAATGTGCGGAAGCTAAGATCTGCCAAGAACAATCGCTTCCATTCAAAAGCCCCGCAATTGCGGGGCTTTTTTGTTTCTACGAAGGACACGATAAATGTCGAAGAAACCCTCCTAACGCCCCTTTCTGTTCGGGTTGTTCCAAGTGCGGCCAATACTGATGCCTGCATGTGGGAGAAAATAAGGCTTGTCCTGAAACACGTCCATGCCGATAAGCGGTGTGAACGTGACACGCAAGAAGAAGGTTTGTCCCCACTCATTGGGTTTGGCGTGGAAACGATAACCCAAAGACGGTGAAAGGAATATTCTCGTGGGCGGATCGGTCAGGTAAAAGCCTTCACCAAATCCGACACGCTGACTGAAATCGATGCGAAAAAGTGCGGCAAATCCAGCCTCCAACCTATGCTTACGGTGTCCGTAGGTCATGTTTGCTCCCAACGGGAAATGAATGGTCATGTCGGCCTGTCTTATTGGGAGATACTCCAATCCTGCCCTTCCGAAGATGGCAAAGGCGTCCTTATGGAAAAGGATACGTTCGTAATTGACGGTGTAGTAATAGCCCGTGCCACCGAATTCTATGTACATGGTATGCGTGTTAGTACCCTTATCGGCACTTACGGCCAAGCGTTGCGCTTGTACTGAAACTGAAAATGCGAACAGAAAAACCGCAATGCAGCCAACAGCTGCCAGCCTATCAGCTTGCAGCAGCTTTCTCACTGATCCCGACCAAACGGATTGCAGCACGAACGATATCGTCTTTGAAATAGCCACATTCGATGTGCAGTTCTGTCTGTGATCCATGGTCAATGAAACGGTCTGGAATTCCCAACCTCTCTACTTGGGCAAAGTAACCATTATCTGCCATGAACTCAATGACCGCGCTGCCGAAACCTCCGGGCAGACAGCCATCTTCTATGGTAATGACCCTGTTATGCTTCTTGAATACTTCGTGAAGCAGTTCCTCGTCAAGCGGTTTTGCAAAGCGCATGTCGTAATGTGCGGCCGATATGCCTTGTTCCGATAGTTGACCTTCTACCTCGGTAACGTAGTTTCCCACATGTCCCAAACTGAGGATGACGACATCGTTTCCATCTTTCAATTTACGACCCTTACCGATCGGAATCTCTTGGAATGGAGTCTTCCATTCGGGCATGACACCTTCGCCACGAGGATAACGGATGGACCAAACGCCCGCATCGGGCAACTGCGAAGTGAACATGAGGTTGCGCAACTCCTCTTCGTTCATGGGCGAAGCAACCTTGATGTTGGGAATGCAGCGCATGTAAGCAATGTCAAAGGCTCCGTGGTGTGTAGCACCATCGGCACCTACCAAACCGCCACGGTCTAAACAGAAAACCACGTTGAGGTTCTGCAAGGCCACATCATGTACCACTTGGTCATATGCACGCTGCATGAACGTTGAGTAGATGTTGCAGAATGGAACCAATCCTTGCGTTGCCATGCCAGCTGAGAACGTCACCGCGTGCTGTTCGGCTATTCCCACATCGAATGCACGATCCGGCATGGCCTTCATCATGATGTTCATTGAACACCCTGAAGGCATGGCTGGCGTCACACCTACTACCTTGCTATTCTGTTCTGCCAACTCAACCAACGTGTGTCCGAACACATCCTGATATTTAGGTGGCTGAGGCGTTTCGGGCTTCACTTTCTTGATCTCGCCCGTTTCTTTGTTGAACAGCCCGGGAGCATGCCATTTGGTCTGATCCTTTTCGGCCAGTTCGTAGCCTTTTCCCTTTACGGTTATACAATGCAGAATCTTCGGGCCAGGAATATCCTTCAGATCGCGCATGACGCGTACCACGTGGTTCACATCATGTCCATCTATCGGGCCGAAATAGCGGAAGTTCAATGACTCGAAGAGATTGCTCTGTTTGAGCAACGTGCTCTTGATACCGTTCTCAATTTTGGAAGCGATCTCCTGGGCATTCGGTCCGAACTTGCTGATCATGCCCAGCATGTTCCAAACCTCATCGCGCACCTTATTATATGTGTGCGAAGTGGTAATATCGGTAAGGTATTCCTTCAACGCACCCACATTCGGGTCGATGCTCATGCAATTATCGTTGAGGACAACCAATAGGTTGGCGTTCTCAACACCTGCGTGGTTCAACGCTTCGAACGCCATTCCTCCGGTCATGGCACCATCACCGATAACGGCAATGTGCTGTTTGGTTTTTGCACCGTTGTGGCGCGAAGCCACTGCCATGCCCAAAGCGGCAGAGATGGACGTGCTCGAGTGTCCTACACCGAAGGTATCATACTCGCTTTCCTTCCGTTTCGGAAAACCACTGATGCCTTTGTATTTACGGTTCGTATGGAAATTGTCTCTACGACCGGTGATGATCTTATGTCCATAAGCTTGATGGCCCACGTCCCACACCAACTGGTCTTCGGGCGTATTGAAAACGTAATGGATGGCGGTTGTGAGCTCTACAACACCAAGGCTTGCTGCAAAATGGCCTCCGTTAGTGGAAACTACATCAATGATGTACTGTCTGAGTTCCTTGGAGAACTGCACCAACTGCGATTCGCTGAGCTTGCGCAGGTCGGCCGGAGAGTTGACCTTGACCAACAGTTCACCGGGAACATACTTTCTTTCTTCCATCCGAAATAATGACGCGTAAGCCGCAAAGATAACCAATTGAGAAATGACGGATTCCCAATGAAGGTTAATGCGGTCTGATTGGTTCTAAAAAGTCCTTGTCACTTTAGGAAGCAACAGCCAATGTGGCGATGTACAATCTCGCCACACCAGCTTTTCTGAGCGCCTCGCCTGCCGCGATGAGCGTAGCACCCGTTGTGATCACGTCATCTATTAAAATGACGTTCTTTCCTCTGATCGAATCTGAATTGGTGACCTCGAACACTGCCTCAACGTTTTCCGCGCGCTCGAAACGCGACTTGCGCGTCTGACTTCCAGAAGAAACCGTCCGGACCAAGGTTTCCGTCCAAACCGGAATGCCGTACGCTTCGGCAATTCCCTCTGCAATGAACTTCGATTGGTTGTACCCGCGCCTCAATTCCTTGCTAGGGTGCAGTGGCAGCGGTATGACCACCTCAGCATCAGCAAACCAACCTTTTTCTTTGAGAAGAAACCCGAACTGCAATCCCAAAACCAGACCTATACCCGTTTGACCATGGTATTTGAGCCGATGCAATAATTCCTGTGCGGGATTGCCTTCCTCAAAATGCAGATAGGAACATGCTTCGTTCACGATCAGTTTTCCCCAAAACAATTCTTCAATAGGCGGATGATCGTAGTCCCAGAAGTACGTTCTGGGCAATTGGGTAGCACACTGCAAACACAGATGTTGCTCATTTCTGGATAGATGAGCGTTGCACCCACCGCAGGTTCTCGGATAGAAAAGTTCCGTCACATCGTTCAGAAATGAACCCACGAAACTCCATATATGTTGCAAAGCCGCCAAGCGTTGTATCTTGAGGGAATCAAATTAGTGTTTTTATATACTTTTACAGCAGAACCCATCTAACCTAAAATGGAGGACAAGGAAAAATCACAGAACAATCGCGTATTTCTTATTCTTGCCGTAATTCTCTTACTGCTTTCGGGCGTATTGGGATGGCAACTTTTTGAGCAGAAGGCTGCTAACGACCAATTGGCCGCTGAAAAGCAACAACTAATTGTGGAGAAAGAAGAACTTTCTGCAGAATTGGATGAACTTCTTGGCAAGTACAACACGCTGGAAGAAGAGAAAGGACAGCTCTCCGAAGAACTTGAGGAGCAACGTCAACAGATACTTGCATTGAAGGCTGAGGTAGAGAAATACAAAGGCGACACGTCTAAACTTGCCTGGTACAGAAGCCAATTGAAGGCCCTGACCGACAAGTACGCGATGATGGAGGCGAAATACGACAGCCTATATGCCGCACATGATTCTCTACAAGGCCAATTCGGTAGCCTTCAAGGTGAGTACAGCAAACAAACGAACCTGAACCGTGAATTGACAGATGAGAACATGAACCTTGCGAATAAGGTGGCAATGGGCTCTGTACTTACTGCTTACAAGATATCTGTTGAAGGTGTGCGTGGTAAAAAGGAAAAGGTGAACAATAGTGCTAAGCGGATTGAAAAACTCCGCCTTTGCTTCACATTAAGTGAGAACCCTATCACACCTGCCGGTTCGAAGACCGTTTATGTTCGTATTGTTGGTCCGGACGGGAAGGTATTGACCAAAGGACGCGGTGATGAATTTGAATTTGAAGGTAGCCGTATGACCTACACGCTTTCTCAGGACGTTGATTACCGCAACGAACAAATGGATCTTTGCATATACTACCCGGCCCCAACAGAAGGCTTTGGTGAAGGAAAGAGCACCGTTGAGATCTATGTGGACAAAGCATTGATCGGTACGTCTTCAGTGACTTTGAAGTAAATTCCGATTGAATGAAACGAAAAAGGCCCGCTGCACATTCGTGCAGCGGGCCTTTTAATTTTTGGCATTTCAATGTGAGAAGGTACGCTTGAACCAAGCGGTAATCTGCTTGCGGAAAAAGGCGTAGAAGAAAATGGCCGCCAAGATGTACGGCATGGCCATTAGGTAAAGTATGGCACTGTTGAGACCATTTCCTACCGTGAATGCATCATCTGAGTTCTGGTTAGATTCCGTGACCGCTCGGCACATGGCACACTGAGCTTCAACCACCGATGGATGAAACATAAACGCCACGATAAATAAGAGTGCAAGAACAGAAACCGATTTTCTCATCAGAAACGATAGTAAGGGGAGATCATCAGATAAACGATAACGCCAGAAGCGGTAACGTAAAGCCAGATCGGAAAGGTGAATTTCGAGACCTTTCTGTGCATTTCGAATTTCTTGGTGAGTCCGAGATAAAACGAAACCAATACCAACGGTAGCACTACGGCCGCCAAAAGTATGTGTGTGAGCAGAATGACCAAGTACAATGGTCGAATCGGATTGTCGTCTGGAAACTTGGTTTCGACACCGAAAGCATGAAAAACGATATAAGAGACCAGAAATAGGCTTGAAAGTATGAACGTGGCCAGATTCAGCCGCTTGTGCAGTTCTACCCGTTTGTTTCTGATGCTGTAGAGCGAATACACAAGCAGTATGCTACAGGTGCCGTTCAGAATAGCATTAAGCATTGGAAGGAACCGTACCCAAGTTGGGATAACGTCCTGCTTGGGCAGTGAATACAGTACAACTACAACGGCAAACACCACCACCGAGAGGACCATGATGCCCTGAAATACCTTCTTATCGTTCATCCTTGTTGTTCTTCTTCAATTCCAAGTTATACTCGGCAATAAGCACCTTGATATCATCGATCATATCGCGGATGTGCTGCGCTTCGGTGCCATCGTAAACACCAATGATGTTTCCGTTGTCATCAGCCCGCGAACGTAGAAAACCTTCCTTATCGACCAACACGAAATACTCCGTGTGCAAGAACCCACCAGGTGCCAAACTGTCTTCCATGGCGCTTGATAGGTACTTGTAGGCTGCTGTGTAAAGCGAATCGCGCTGACCTGTAAGGAAGTGCCACTTAGGGTCGTCAATTCTACGATGCTGCACATACTCTTTCAACACTTCGGGCGTGTCTCTGTTCGGGTCTACGGTTATCGAAACCAATTCAAAGTCCTGATAATGACCAAATCTTTCGTGCAACTTCATCATGTTGGCGGTCATTATTGGGCAAATTGACGGACATGACGTGAAGAAGAAATCTACCACATAGATCTTACCTGCCAGCGAATCGCTACTGAACGGCTGCCCATTTTGATCGGTGAACGTGAATGAAGGTGCGTTCCGATTGAGGGTGTTCCCGTTCTCATCTGTGTACGTAACAAATGGAAGGTGAGCAAAGTTTTGCTCACCTTTTCCCTTTACATAGAACAGATAAAGTAGGGTCGGTAGAAATAGAATCGCAAAAAGTAGCAGATACTTTTTCGCCCCCGATTCCCTTTGCATCAGTAACCGAAGTAATTCTCCAGAACAGGTCTGATGGTGCCGTTATACAGCGCTTCATTCAAACAGATGGCAACCAAATAACCGATCAGAATGAAGAATGGTAATAGTACAACCGCTTGGAAGTTCTTACGCTCATCGCCCAAGTGCATGAAGATCATGGTGATATAACCGGCCTTGACCAACGTTAGAATGATGAATGTGTACTTAAGGATGGTTGCCATCGATTCATCGCGCGACCATTTCATTCCCATGCCCACTTCAACTATAGTGACCACCGAAAGAATGGCCAACACCATCAAGAATTTCTTGCGGATCTTTTTGCCTTCCTCTTCACCGTGATGTAGGTCGAGGCTGTATTCGTAAATGTCGTCTCTTGCGTCCATTTTTTTAGCTATTAGCTGCAAGCTCCAAGCTGCAAGCGATTGGTTTGTCCATATTAATTAGAGTAGGTAGAAGAACGTAAATACAAAGACCCACACAAGGTCAACGAAGTGCCAGTAAAGGCCAGACTTCTCAACCATTTCGTAGTGACCTGTCTTTTCGAATTTGCCATCAACAACCATGAGGAAAATGAGGAAGTTGATGACCACACCAGAGAACACGTGGAATCCGTGGAATCCGGTGATGAAGAAGAAGAAGTTGGCGAAAAGTGGAATGCCGTACTCATTGTGGCGAAGGTTGGCCCCGTGAATGTGCTCAGATTTTGCAATCATCGCTTGCGCTTCGTTGCCTGCCACCTCACGGAAACCGCTTCCATCGTTCTCAGGAACCAAAAATACCCCAGGCTCCATCACGTGTGTATGAGGGTCGATCTTGTGTCGCATGACGGTAACGCCATCTTCCAGAAGGTAAGCCCCGTGTTCTGTTCCGTGGATGAAATGATACCATTCCCAAGCTTGAGAACCTACGAAGACTAGACCACCTACAATGGTCAGTACCATCCAAAACTGCACTTTCTTCTTGTCCATTCTGTGACCGGCCTCTACTGCCAACACCATGGTTACAGATGAAGCAATCAGCACGAATGTCATGAAAGCCACGTAAGCCAACTCAATGTGCCCATCGTAGAATGGGAAGTGGGTGAAAACATCACCCGCGGTTGGCCAAATGTCAGTGTACTTGTGGCGCATGTAACCGTACGCAGTAAGTAGACCTGAGAAAGTGAAGGCATCTGACAACAGGAAGAACCACATCATCATCTTTCCATAGCTTATCTTGAACGGAGAAGTACCTCCTGCCCAAGGCTTCGCACTGTGGTCGCTGTGCGTTGGAGCGGCTGTTTGACTAACGTGAGCTGACATTATTTAGAATGATTATAAAGACTTGATTTTTAAGTCGCTGCAATTTTAACGAATTAATACCAAAAACAAGAAGAGGTAAATCCAGAGCAGATCAAGAAAATGCCAGTAGATGGAACCAAGATCCAGCGAAAGATAATTGGAAGCCGTTATTCGACCTGAAAAAGCCTTGGCAACCAACACGATAAGCCAAATAAATCCACCGGCAAGATGCAGTACATGCAACCCTGTGAGCATGAAAAGAAATGAAGCGCTGATGTTGAACGTGTCATTAACGCGGTCGTTGATCGGCTCGGTGTAACCGATGTCGCTCGGTTTGTAAAAATTGCCTTGCTCATAAAGCAGTGGTTCACCTTTCATCAGGATCACGTAGTCCTTTCCATACTCACCATTCAAGTTGCTGATGTTGCCAACGAAGAACTTGCCCTGTTCACGCAGTTGATTCCAACCGAGATACTGCGTTGCAGTGAATCCGAATCCAAGTATAAGCGTAACTACAAGCCAGAGTTTCAAGCCATTGATGTTTCCCGCAAGCACACTGCGTTTGGCCAAAAAGATGGTAAGGCTGCTTACAAGTATGATAACCGTACTGATGGTGAACATGCTGGGAAGCGCATCCTTCACCCAAAAATGATCGGCCTGAAGCACTATATAAGCACTGGTGAACGCGGCAAAAAACATGGCTATGCCAGCCACGCCTAGCCACACCAACATCTTTTTGGCGCGGTCGCTGTTCTGTTTTTCAGTATTGGTTTCCATCTCAGATCTTGTCTATCAAATACGCCAATTGAACCAACGGCAAATAAAAGAACGAACCGAACATCAACCGCTTGGCGGCCTCGGCAGAAAGTGTCCGATACAGGTCAATTGCAAGTTTTAGGAACATAACACCGGCAAGTAGCACGATCACCAACGAAATCACGCCTGTGAACCCAAAGAAAACAGGTAGCGCGCTCACTGGAATAAGGCCAATGGTGTAAACAACGATCTGAAAGGCACTTGCCTTGTCGCATCCACCGGGTGACGGCAGCATTTTGAATCCGGCACGCAGATAATCTTCGTTGACGCGCCAGGCAATGGACCAGAAATGCGGGAACTGCCAAATGAACTGCACAGCAAACATCAGCAATGAAATGAGTGTGATCTCGCCAAATCCTTCTGTGGCGGCCACGCATCCCAACATGGGCGGAATGGAACCTGGAAAAGCGCCAACGAATACCGCAAATGGCGTAACACGTTTCAATGGTGTGTAAACGGCTGCGTAAAGAACCATGGCAGCGAAACCAAGAATTCCGCTCATCGGATTGATGAAGTACCCGAGAATACCAATACCTGCTGCTCCGAAAATCCCAGCCACGATCCAAGCCTCGGTCTCAGACATTTTGAAGGTTGGAAGCGGACGATTCTTGGTTCTGTCCATCAGGGCATCGAGGTCTTTTTCAATGATCTCGTTGAACCCGTTGGATGCTCCGGTGAGCAGGGTTCCACCCACCACCAAGGCAGCTAAAATGTGAAGATGGAAATCATCGGCAGCAATGCCGTAACAGATTGCGGACGACAGAACAACCAACGATGCCAAACGAAGCTTGAGAAACTCGGAATAGTCTTTCAGTTTCTGCATGACGCCTCCAGCGGTCGTGGTCCGTTCTTCCGTTAACAATTGTGGTTAGTGGTCAAAACTCAGAGCTTGGCCTTTATCTCAACGATGTCGTAGCCTTCTATGATGTCGCCAACTTTGATGTCGTTGAACCTTTCTATGTTCAATCCACATTCGAATCCTTTGGTCACTTCCTTCACATCGTCCTTGAAACGCTTGAGAGAAGCGAGTTCGCCCGTGTAAACAACGATCCCGTCTCTGATGACTCGCACTTTTGTGTTGCGCGATACTCTTCCATCGAGAACCATACAACCAGCCACAGTGCCGACCTTGGATATCTTGAACACTTCGCGAACCTCGATGTTGCCCACGATCTTCTCTTCGAACTCTGGCGAAAGCATGCCTTCCATGGCCGCTTTCACTTCCTCGATGGCATCGTAAATGATGCTGTATAGCTTGATCTGGATCTGTTCCTGTTCGGCAAGTTTGCGTGCATTGACCGATGGACGGACTTGGAAACCAACGATGATCGCATCTGAGGCTGACGCCAACAGTACGTCCGACTCGGAGATCTGACCTACACCTTTCATAAGGATGTTGACTGCGATCTTATCGGTTGAAAGTTTCAACAATGAATCGGAAAGTGCTTCGATGGAACCGTCCACGTCACCTTTTACGATGAGGTTGAGCTGTTGGAAGTCTCCGATGGCAATTCGTCTTCCGATCTCATCCAACGTAATGTGTTTGCGGGTACGCAAACCTTGTTCGCGCTGCAATTGCAAACGCTTGTTGGCAATATTGCGCGCTTCTTTCTCATCTTCCATCACATTGAACTTGTCTCCTGCATTCGGTGCACCGTCAAGTCCAAGAAGCTGTGCCGGCATGGCTGGTCCTGCTTCTTTAATGTTCTGTCCGCGTTCGTTGAAGAGTGCCTTTACCTTGCCACTGAAGCAGCCAGCAAGCACCACATCTCCCACTTTCAGCGTTCCACCTTGCACCAGCACCGTAGAAACGTATCCGCGTCCTTTGTCCAACTCGCTTTCAATGATGGTTCCTGCTGCCCGTTTTTTGGCATCGGCCTTCAATTCAAGAATCTCTGCTTCAAGAAGCACCTTGTCCAAAAGCTTGTCCACATTCAGACCGGTTTTGGCTGAAATGGATTCGCACTGGTATTTTCCACCCCAATCTTCTACCAGAATGTTCAGCTGGGCAAGTTCCTCTTTGATCTTGTCAGCGTTGGCATTCGGCTTATCGATCTTGTTGATGGCAATGATCATCGGAACTCCGGCCGCTTGCGCGTGATTGATGGCTTCCTTGGTCTGCGGCATCACGGCATCGTCAGCAGCCACCACAATGATGACCACGTCTGTTACCTGAGCACCACGGGCGCGCATGGCGGTGAATGCTTCGTGACCGGGCGTGTCCAAGAATGTTATCTTCTTGCCGCTCTCCAATTGAACCGCGTAGGCTCCAATGTGCTGGGTGATTCCTCCTGCTTCACCGGCAATTACGTTGGCATCGCGTATGTAGTCGAGCAACGATGTTTTACCGTGGTCAACGTGTCCCATGATGGTAACGATCGGTGGGCGCTCAGCCACGTGGTCCGGATCGTCCTCCTCTTCAGAAACAGCATCTTGCACATCGGCACTTACGAATTGTACTTCATGCCCGAATTCCTCAGCAACAATGGAAAGCGTTTCCGCATCCAAACGCTGATTGATGGAAACGAACAGTCCCAAACTCATACAGGCGGCAATGATGTTGTTCACTGGAACGTCCATCATCTTGGCCAATTCATTGGCAGTTACGAATTCGGTAACCTTCAGGATCTTCTTTTCCAACTCCTGCTGCGCTTCCTCCTCATACATCCGTTCTTGGATGGCTGCGCGCTTCTCTCTTCTGTATTTCGAACCTTTCGATTTACCTCCACCAGAACTCAAGCGGGCCAAGGTTTCCTTGATCTGCTTTTGAATTTCCTCATCGCTGAGTTCTGATTTCTTTTCTGGTCGTGTTCCTGGTTTTTGCGGCTTTTTGTTAGCCCCGCCAGCTTCTCCTTGAACTGGGATTCGGACGCGCTTGCGTTTCCGCTTGGCATCAGCAGAATCGTTTGAAGTTGCCACTGGCTTCTTCTCACGCTCCTTCTCGACCGGAAGTTCCATCTTACCCACCATTTTGGGGCCAGTAAGCTTCTCCACTTTCACTTTGATGACATCGTCTTCGGCTACCGTTTCGGCCTCTTTCTTGGCAGCAGCAGCGGCTTGCGCGGCTGCCTCAGCGGCAGCTTCAACCTCTTGCTTGGCTTTGGCGGCTTCAGCAGCGGCAGCGGCTGCAGCTTCAGCCTCTTTACGGGCCTTCTCTTCCTCAGCCTTTTTCTTTCGAACGGCTGGATCAAGGTCTTCCAACTTCATGGAGCCGACCAATTTCGGGCCTTCCACCTTTTCGGCTTTGGCCTTGATAACCTCTTCGGCCTTTTCTTCGGCCGCGGCCAAACGCTCGTCTTTTCTGCGCTGAAGGACCTCTGCCTTGGCATCGGCCTCCTCTTTCACCTTGCGGTCTGCAGCAAATTCGCTGATAAGCAGTTCATAGGCCTTCTCGTCCAAACGGGTGTTCGGAGTGATGTCTGAGAAGCCTTTGGACTCCAAAAAGTCCTTGGCGGTGTTGAGACCAACACCTATATCCTTCAACACTTTACTTATCCTTTGTCCTTCTGCCATCTGCTTATTTGTTTTTATTCTGAATTACCGGACCACGTGGGTGAAATACCTATCAGTCCATGAATTCCTCCTTAAGGATCTTCAATACTTCAACAACTGTTTCCTCTTCAAGGTCGGTGCGCTTTATGAGGTCAGCTTTACCGATCTCGATAACGCTCTTGGCCGTATCACATCCGATGGCCTTAAGCTCATCGATGATCCAGCTTTCGATCTCATCTGCAAATTCTTCGAGGTCAACGTCTTCATGATCCACATCGCTGTCGCGGTAGACATCGATCTCGTAACCGGTAAGTTGACCTGCCAAACGGATGTTGAAACCACCCTTACCGATGGCCAACGAAACCTGATCCGGTTTCAAATACACATCGGCACGCTTGGTGGTGTCGTTCAGTTCAATACGCTGAATTTTTGCGGGACTTAACGCACGCTGAATGAACAGTTGCGAATTGTTGGTGTAATTGATCACATCGATGTTCTCGTTGCGCAATTCACGGACAATTCCGTGGATGCGCGAACCCTTCATACCGACACATGCTCCAACTGGATCGATACGGTCATCGTAAGACTCAACGGCCACTTTTGCTCTTTCGCCAGGCACACGGACGATCTTCTTGATGGTGATAAGGCCATCAAACACTTCTGGAACCTCATTCTCGAACAGTCTTTCCAAGAAACGTGGGTCGGTGCGAGATAGAATGACAACAGGGTTGTTGTTACGCATTTCAACCTCTTTGATCACCGCACGAACGGTATCGCCTTTCTTAAAGTAGTCGCTTGGGATCTGCTCCTGCTTCGGAAGGATAAGCTCATTGCCTTCATCGTCAAGGATCAGAATCTCGCGCTTCCAGATCTGATAAACTTCGCCTGTAAGCAATTCGCCTTCACGGTCTTTGTACTTACGGAAGATGTTGTCCTTCTCAAGGTCCATGATGCGAGCCGCCAAGTTCTGACGAACGGCCAGAACCATTCTGCGACCGAAGTCTTCGAGCTTGATCTGTTCAGACACCTCCTCGCCCACTTCAAAGTCTTCTTCGATCTTCAATGCCTCCGAAAGTGGAATCTCCAACACGTCATCTTCCAACTCTTCGTCTTCCACGATGGTGCGGTTACGCCAGATCTCAAGGTCGCCCTTGTCCACATTGATAATGATGTCGATGTTCTCATCGGTACCGTACTGCTTTATGAGCAGCGAACGGAATACATCCTCTAGGATGTTCATCATGGTCACACGGTCAATGCTCTTAAATTCTTTGAATTCCGAGAATGACTCAATCAGGTTTACGTTGTTCATTGCATTCTATTTGAATGATATTACAGTCTTCGCTTCTTTTATCTGATCGAGCGGCAGCGTCACCGTTTCGACCTCTGTTTTCTTTCCTTTTTTAGATCGTTCGGGTTCAACGGTGATGTTGGCACCATCGAACGCGATCAGTTTTCCCTTCATCTCGCTTCCGTTCACACTCAGCACTCTCACTGTTCGGCCCACATTCTTGCGGTACTGAAGCGGATGCTGATACGGTTCAAGCAGTCCGGGCGATGAAACCTCCAATTCAAAGTCTTCCACCTCGCGGTCGAGGCTTCCTTCTATGTGTCGGCTGATGCTTACGCAAGCCTCCACCGTCAGTCCTTCAACCGCGTCTACAAATACGCGGATCCGATTTCCGGGCAACACTTTTATGGAAACGATAAAGATGTCCGAATCGGCCACCTTCTCTTCCACTAATTGCTGTATGCGACTCTCCGTTATCATCATTAAAAAAGGGCCTGTGTGGCCCCATCTCATTGCTTCCTCAAATCGGCTGCGAATATACAATCAAAATCTGTGGTTTTCCAAATTCGCTAAGATTTCGGTCAGCACCGATCGATCATTGAGTTCATTTTGATGCAACAGGGCCGCCATCTGACTAAACTGTCGTCCTTGTTCCAACTAGGTTATTGTCAAGATGTTAAATTTGCGCGCCACTAAACTGCAACAGAATGACCAAAACGATCCTTTCAGGTCTGCTTTCCATTGGATTACTGACCGTTTCATTGAACTCAATTGCTCAGAATTCCGACTCGGTGAACGAGCTTTTGAAAGCAAAATTCACGCAAGCAGAATTGGACGGAATGAAAAGCCAAAACGCGGATGAATATGCCTTTTGGTCGTATTTCGTAACCGATGGCTTCATGGTATTCGACATTTCGAAAGACAAAGCGGACTCCGAAATGACCACCATTGATTTCGATGGTGACCCTTCAACCATCAATCCGCTGAGCTTGGGTCTTGAGCCGATGGAAACATCCGTCCAAACTTTCCGCTTGGGAAACTCTGACAAAGGACTGATGATCTACTCTCAGAAGAAGATCAGCGCAAAAATGAACAGTAAGTAAAGTATCCACCATACCGTATTGAGGATGAAAAACCTATACAGAATTATCGTTGTTCCGTTTCTGCTGCTGGTAGCAAAAGCCAGTTTCGGGCAGATAACCGTTACTATGACCGATGGCGGAACCGTTGAAATACCATGCAGCATTCCGAACACATTTCTTGACGGATTCAACGGAAGCTACGGTGCCAACGAGAATGAAACCATCACCGTTTGTGTTACTCCAGAAACCGGGCTTACGGTCAGTTTCTCGTTCTCGGCAGAAGAGAGTGGTTATTTTGATATTGACCCTTCGGACACTCTTTACGTTTACGATGGACCAGACATCAATTCGCCTCTAATTGCCACTTTGAACAACACTTCTGCACCGTTTGGAGCGGCCACGGGAAACACCACCTTAAGCAATCTGTCTGGTTGTATGACCTTGCAATTCGTGAGCGATGAGGCCAACAACGGGCAAGGTTTTCAAGGCGTGTTCAACTGCAACTATTCCTGCCAACCAATTGAACCTTGGTTCATTACAACACCTGAGATTGTCCCCAACGATTCATCAGGAGCCATAAAGATTTGTCTTGGCGACACGGTTACGCTGAATGCTGTTGCCGGATTTCCTATGAGTGCTGCAAACGGTGGTCCTGGTTACAACCAAACACTTTCGAACAGTACCATTGAATGGTTCATTTTCGGGGAACCGACCCAAACAGGCAACAGCGTTACATTCACTCCAGACCAACGTGCAGGTTATTTTGTTGACCTCCTGATCACTGATACTTTGGGCTGTTTCGATAATGTGAGAACCCGCATTGAAGTTTCAACCATTCCGAGTTTTGCCGGAACAGAAGTCCTTGGTTCAGATACCATCTGTCTTGGAGAAACTGCCATTATTGTTGGTGGCGTGACCACAACGGATACCGTAGGGGTCGATCCAACGCTGGGCAACTTCCTAAACGGTGGACTTTTCGGTGAAGCGCTTGAACTTCCTGATGGCTCTGGAACGTTGGAAGACATATACTCGACCACCATCAACATTAGCGGCTTTGAGCCTGGTGACACCATTTTTGACGGATCGAACCTACAGGATCTCTGTATCAGCATGGAACATAGTTTCTTGGGCGACCTTGAAATGTGGCTTTCATGCCCGAATGGTACGACAGTTACCATTTTCAACGCTTACAATGCCAACTCCGGGGCACCTGGTTTCATTCCTGGTGGATTTACAGGGTCATTGGGCACCAACTTCGGAATTCCCGGTTCGGGATCCAATCAGGGAACTTGCTGGGAGTACTGCTACAGTATTACGCTGAACGAATTCGGAACCCTTGGATCTGAGTTCAACACCAACACAACGCAAGGTGCAGTGACACCTGGAACCTACTTGCCTGAACAAACATTCAATGACCTTGTAGGATGTCCGATAAACGGTGATTGGACACTTTACGTTGCGGACAACTGGCCTGCCGATGACGGTTGGATCTGCCAGTGGGGAATCACTTTTGACCCAAGCATTGACCCGAACTCTGAAACATACGAGCCTGTTATTGTAGATGCATGGTGGTCTATCGACCCAACCATCATCAGCAATCAGGGTGATACACTCATCGAGGTTCTGCCACCTGTTCCGGGCAATAATTTCTACACTTTCAACGTGACCGATGATTTCGGATGTCACTACGATACCATCATCCAACTGCACACAGTACCAAACCTGACATCGTTTACCGATGATGACGTTTGCGACACAGAATATGAACTTGCTGCAGCTGATTATGAAATTCTTGGCCAATGGTCGTATTCAGGTCCACAAGGTGGTGTTGCCACATTCACGCCTAATTCATCAGCCTACCAACCAACCGTTAGTGTAAACGATTACGGATTGTACGAATTCATCTACACGAGCGATTACTGCGGGCAAAGCGACACGATACAGATACAATTCAATCCTACACCATCACCAGTTAACCTGACGACACAGACCGTTTGCCCAGGAACAGACCTGACGTTCGATGCGGAAAACGTTGGAATTGGAGCGACCTATCTTTGGAGTCCTGGTGGTTCAACCGGGCAAACACTGAACCTCGATTCGGTGACTTCTACAACTGGAGTTTCTGTGACCGTAACCAATAGTTGTGGCGTTTCAAATGGTTCTGCCACGATCACTGTTCATAATCTGACCGTAACCGGACCATTGGAAGTGTGCTTGGCCGAAACGGCCGATCTTGAGGCAACTGTATCTACCGGAAGTGGTACTTGGACGTACACTGGGCCTCAGGGTGCTACTGCCAATTTCAGTCCGAACGCGCAAGACCTTGCCCCATCTGTTTCGGTTGACGAAGCTGGATCTTATCAATTCACTTTTACAGACGACCAATGCGGAATGACGCGTGTTTGGAACGTGACATTCGCACCTGCACCAACTGTGCTGATCTTCGCAGATACTACTCGCATCTGTGTGGAAAATGCCATGGTACTTACGCTTCAAACCAACACCGACTTCTACGATGATCTTACTTGGAATCCATTTGGAGTGAGTGGAACTGATACGCTGATCATTCCAGGCACTGATTCTCTTGCGTTCGATTTAACGGATACGCTCTTCCACGTTACTGCAACCATCAGCAACTTCTGCGGAACCGGAACGGACGAGGTGATCTATCAGGTCATCAATTGCAACTTGGATCTTCCAAACGTTTTCAACCCAGAATCGAGTGTTCCGGAAAACCGCTACTTCAATATCGTGGCACTTGAGCTACACCCTGGCAATAATGTGAAGATCTACGACCGTTGGGGCCGTAAGCGTTATGAAGCTGACGACTATCACTTGAACCCATGGGATGGTGCTGGTGCCAATGATGGCGTTTACTATTACATTCTTGTGCGTCCGGGCTATGATGCTAGCACTGGGTTCGTGCATCTTTTGAGAGGCTCTGGTTCGTAAATCGATTCCATGAAGGTTATAGACCATCTTGAAAAAGCGGATAGAACACTCTTTTCAATAGAGATCCTTCCTCCGCTTAAAGGAAAAAGCATTGAATCGCTGTTCAATGGAATTGAACCTTTGCTCGAATTCCAACCTTCGTTTGTTGATGTTACCTATCACCGTGAGGAATATGTTTACAAAAAGCGACCGAATGGCTTTTTGGAGCGTGTCAGCATAAAGAAGCGTCCCGGGACTGTAGGTATCTGTGCCGCCATCATGAACAAGTTCGGTATCGATTCTGTACCGCACATCATCTGTGGTGGATTTACGAAAGAGGAAACAGAAAACGCACTTATCGACCTTAATTTTCTCGGTATCGATAACGTTCTGGTACTTCAGGGCGACAGCATCAAAACGGAACCTGAGTTTGTACCTGAGCCAGAAGGACATGCTTTCGCCAATGAATTGGTGGAGCAGGTTGTAAACCTTAACAAGGGCGTTTACTTGGATGAAGATTTGAAAGGAGTTCAACCAACCAATTTCTGCATCGGTGTGGCTGGTTACCCTGAAAAGCACATCAAAGCGCCCAATTTGAAAACGGACCTTCGCTACCTGAAAAAGAAAGTGGATGCCGGTGCCGATTACATTGTAACACAGATGTTCTTCGACAACCGCAAATTCTTTGAGTTTGTGTATGAATGTCGAAAAATAGGAATCAACGTTCCGATCATCCCAGGCATCAAACCACTTACCACCAAGAAACAGGCGTCCATTCTGCCAAGTTTATTCCATATTGACGTTCCAGCCGACCTTTTTGATGAGGTGGAAAAATGCAAGAGCAACGAAGATGCTTACTTGGTTGGCACCGATTGGTGCATACAGCAGTGCAAACAATTGATGGAGGCTGGTGTTCCGTGCCTGCACTTTTATACTATGGGAGTGTCGGATGCTACGAAGCGTGTAGCGTCAGCCATTTTCTGACATTCTCCGCTGCATCATTCGGGAAACGTATTTCCCAATGATATCGAACTCCAAATTGACCGAATCGCCCACCTTCAACTGATGAAAATTGGTGTGTTCGAAAGTGTACGGAATAATGGCTACACTGAATCCTGTGTCGGATGTATTGAATGCGGTCAGGCTTACACCATTAACAGTGATTGAGCCCTTATCGACCGTGAAGTTTTCACTTCTCGGGTGTTCGAATGTGAACACGTGGCTTCCATCCTGATCAGAAATCGATGTGACTGTTCCTGTAATATCAACGTGACCTTGAACGATGTGCCCATCGAACCGACCGTGAGCAGGCATGCATCGTTCCAAATTGACCAGATTCCCAACATTTAGCCCTCCCAAATTGGTGCATTTGAGTGTTTCGTCTATTGCCGTTACAACGTATCGGTCTGATTGAAGTTGAACAACGGTAAGACAAACACCATTGTGCGCAACACTCTGATCGACCTTCAACTCATCGGCAACACTGCTGCTGAATGTGAAATGAACATTGGTTCCATCATGCTCAATGGATTCCACCTTGGCCAGCGTTTCGATGATGCCAGTGAACATCAGTTTACATTGGGTTGATCGTTGCGAAGCAGATGTATGTAGCCGTGCAGATTGCGCGGCACCACGCCCGTCAAGCGTATCTCATTCACAGTGCAGATGTAATAGTAAACACCGTCTGAACACGGACGTTTGGTGTTCTTTTCTGTGCCGTCCCAGAGAATATCAGGATCGGTTGTTTCGAATATATTCAAACCCCAACGGTTGAATATTTTCATGTCCACGCTTTCGACAAACGCGTATGGGTATGGCCTGAACAGATCGTTGTATGAATCTCCGCCAGGCGTAAATACGTTGGGCAATTGGTAGTTCGAACAATCGTCAATACAGAAGGTGTCAGAAACACTTACGTTTTGGAACGAGTCGATGGCGGCAATTGCGTAGCATCCGGCAATGGTTGTAGCAAGATCCTCGTGTGTGTAACCGTTCCAAGGGAAAGCGTGGCTGGCAATGACCTGAAGGTTTCCACCGTACGTTGAAGTGTAAAGAACCTGATACTCAACAATATCGTTCGGACAATCGGGCGATTGCGTCCAACTGACATTGTTCAACAGATTCACGCAGTCGGATTCTACCAACAACTCTTGTTTGCAAGGTGGAATGGAATCGGTTGGCGTGGCACAAGCTTCCTGAGACCAGTTGAAAATGGGTTCAATAATGCCATCAACCGAATAGTGACCAATGCTGCGAACGCGATAGCAGTATTCCGTGCCATTGGCCAAACCTGTATCCAGATAAGTATGTTGGGTAGTGGAACCGATCAACGCAAAATCCAAGCTCGGTAGTTGGCGGTAAATCTCAAATGTATCGTTGATCCATGGAACAGTCTCATTCCAAACGATCTGCACCTGATTATCCGTTCCGATAGGAATGATGAACACTGATGAACCCGGGTCGCACTCTCCGACAGAGAACGGATTACCGGTTTCAGCATTGAACAACTCAACCTTATAGTTGAACTCCAGTTCTTTGGTATTGATGAGGGTATCAACAAAAATGGTGTCGTTCAGGTCGAAATAGGTTTCAACCAACTGATAGTTGGCCGGGGCAGTTACATCTGAACGGTAAACGCGATACTCATACGGACCTGGAATCTGAACCATATCCAGCTCGGTTGGATTGCTCCAAGCCACATACATCGACCCCAATGCTATATCCGTGTTTTGCACACTGACGTTGGTGAGAATTGGAAGGTCACGTTTCAGTTCGGCACAGAACTCTTCTGACGCATAACCCACGGCCCCATCGGGGAAACAGGCCACGACCATGTAGCAATATTCGATTCCGAGCGTTAGCCCTGCCCCGTTGTTCTCGTCTAAGAACGAGGTTCCGTTCAATCCCGTGGTAGAACCTATGAAACCGTATCCGGTGTATGATGGCACCCCAACCTCGCACGTATCGGGTTCAAAGCCATATTCTTCGATCCGCCTGTAAACCTTGTAACCAATAACCTGCGAACAAATGCTCGCATCCCAACTCAACTGAATAGCATCGCCTTGTGGAACAGCATTCGGATTTTCGGGTGCCGGACCTACAACGGTGATGAACGTGGTGTGGTAATCGACAAGCGGCTGATTGTTCAGAGGCGGATCGTCTTCGGCCCTGAACGACATGGTATAAGGCTGAATCTGAACGTGGTCGCAATCGGTTATCCAAGTGAATGTGCTTGTGGCAGTATCCAAAGATGAAGTAGGTTGTGGAAACGTTGCAGGACTTACAGGCACTTGCAACGGACCGCCTGTTCCAGTAAGTCTTACCGGATCACCATCAGGGTCCCAAGCGCGAACGAGGAACTGAAGCGTATCACCGGCTTCAACACATATCTCCGTTATGGTTTGAACTATAGGCGGGTTGTTGTCGCAAGGCAGCACCGTAACCTGCATATCACGGATCATGTAGCCCATGAGTGCATAGTCATCGGCTCCGATCGGTTTTCTCCATTCATTGATACGGATGGCAAAGTTGTACTCGCCCTGCTGCTGAGGAAACTCCCACACGAGGTCGCCTGTTACCGCGTTTATGCTGATTCCGTTCGGAAATGAATACCCATCAATAGGCAATCCACCTTCGCCAGCACACACAACCAGTTCGTAGCTCAAGCTGTCGCCATCGGCATCATACGCACCGGGGTTATGCTCGTAGCGCCTGAAAATGCAGGCATTGTCGATAGGCGGATTGAGCAACGTTGGAGAATTGTTCGGGCCGAAGAAAGGGCTCATCGAAACGGTTGTTTCGATATAGAAAGGTACGTTGATGGAATTCGGAATGTTGATGATACCGCCATTACGGTTCGGGTCTTCCATGGACATTACATATGTAGAAGCACTCGGATACGTATGTTCCTTGACATACTTATTCATTTTCACCCCATCCTGAATGATCACTCCATTTCCTCCACCATTTACACGGTACACAGTATCCATGGTTCCATCGCCCCAATGCAATTCCAAAAATGGCCTGTCGGCAGGGCTTTCGGGAACCGTGTATGTGGTAATAGTAGCGCGGAAGGTAAGTCCTCCCAAGAATTCGTAGGTGATCTCTCCGGCCCTGTTATGCGTTGCCCAAGCCCCACAAGTGGAGACCAGAACAAGAATCAATGGACCAAGGATCGTTTTCATCGAAAAGCTCTATTCCAGTAATGAATAAAGGTAGGGTTTATTGTGTCAGTAATCGATCACCTGCTGCTCCATCAGCTCAGGCATCTTTCTGTATTCGTACTGTTGATTGCGCAATTGTGGTTCAAATCCAGCTTCGCGAATGGCGTCTTGAATGGCATTGGATGTGAATCGGTGTGGCGCACCCGCTGCGGAAACAACGTTTTCCTCGATCATAATGGAGCCGAAATCATTGGCACCCGCATGCAGGCAAAGCTGTGCCGTTTGCTTGCCCACTGTAAGCCACGAAGCCTGAATGTTGTCGACATTGGGTAGCATGATGCGCGATATGGCAATGGTACGCACATATTCATCGGCCGTGCAGCTGTTCCTTATTCCCTTTACTCTGCGAAGCAGGGTTCCATCGTCTTGGAACGGCCATGGAATGAACGCAATGAAACCTTTTGCATCCTTCGGCTTTTCTGATTGTACCTCCCGTAGCCAAATCAAATGCTCGAAACGCTCATCCAACGTTTCGATATGTCCGAACATCATGGTGGCCGAAGTGGTGATGTTGAGTCCGTGCGCAGCGCGCATCACATCAAGCCACTCGCGGCCCGTGCATTTCCCTTTCGAAATAAGCCTGCGCACACGGTCGTTCAGAATCTCTGCACCTGCACCAGGCAAGCTGTCAAGACCAGCGGCTTTCAGTTCGGTAAGCACCTGAGTGTGGGTCATTCCTTCCAATTTACTGATGTGCGCAATTTCGGGCGGCCCCAAAGCGTGCAACTTCAAGTTCGGGTACAACGATTTCAGTTCACTGAAAAGTCGTGCATAGAATTTCAACCCCAATTCTGGGTGATGTCCACCTTGAAGTAAAAGCTGCTCTCCACCATAACGGAAGGTCTCCTCTATCTTCCTTTTATAGGTATCAATGTCTGTGATATAGCTTTCTGCATGACCCGGAATACGATAGAAGTTGCAGAACTTGCAGTTGGCAATGCACACGTTGGTCGTGTTCATATTCCGATCGATGATCCAAGTGACCTTGCCATCGTTGCGTTTGGTCTTGCGCAGTTCATTACCAACAAACATCAGTTCGGCCAAAGGCGCATGCAGAAAGAGGAACTGTCCTTCCTGAGCGGTCAGAAATTCGGCCTTCAATGCTTTGCCAAGGAGTTGGTCAACCTTCGTCATATTGTTGTTTTAACAGCCGCAGACCGATTTGTGTTCGCAGTGATGCATCGGCAAGAACCATTTTAAAGTTGGTACTTTTGCGGCCACGAATTTACGAATTGGCAAAGGGAATTGCCACCGAAGGTTCGACCAACGAAACAGAAGGGAAATGACACGGCAACAGGATAAATTGAAGGTTGGAATATCATGTGGCGATCTGAACGGGATCGGTCACGAAGTGATCATTAAAACCTTCTTGGATCAGCGTGTCGTTGAAATGTGTACGCCCGTTCTGTACAGTTCGATCAAAATATCGCGTGAGACCAGACGCATTCTTGAGATCAAGGATTTCAGTTTCAACGAAGTGCGTTCTGCCGAAGAAGCCAATCCGAAGCGCGCCAACATCATTAATGTATGGCAGGAAGATGTTGCCCTGACGCTTGGTACGCCCACAAAGGAAAGCGGTGCTTACGCGTTGCGCTCGCTGAAAGCAGCCACAGCCGACCTGAAAGCCGGCAAGGTCGATCTGCTCATAACGGCACCCATCGACAAGAAGAACATCCAATCGGATGAGTTCAATTTTCCAGGCCATACCGAATACTTGGCAAAGGAGTTCGGGGTTGAAGAATATGCCATGCTGATGGTAAGCGACCACCTGAAAGTGGCGTTCATGACAGGGCATCTGCCGCTTTCGCAGGTTGGCAAGGCGCTTTCGTTTGAAAGCATTATTAAAAAGATCCGGTTTCTGAATAGAGAATTGACGAAGGATTTCGGCATCCGCAAACCGCGCATTGCTGTTTTGGGGTTGAATCCGCATAATGGCGATGGTGGCGTTATCGGATCAGAAGAAAAGGAGTTCATTTCGCCTGCCATCAAAAAGGCGAAAGAGGACGGAATTCTTGTTTTCGGGCCGTTTGCGGCTGACGGGTTCTTCGGTTCGGGCGCTTTCAAGCAATTTGATGTGGTGTTGGCCATGTATCACGACCAAGGTCTGATACCATTCAAGACCATGAATTTCGACCAAGGCGTCAACTTCACCATGGGACTTCCGGTGGTGCGTGTAAGCCCAGACCACGGCACCGGATATGACATTGCCGGCAAAGGGGTAGCCAGTGAGCAGTCATTCCGCGATGCGCTTTTTCTGGGACTTGACATTGTGCGCGAACGCAGGTTGTATGCAGAATTGACCTCCGATCCGCTTCAACCACAGGAAGAAAAGCGGGGCGGCAGACGCGATGACGACCGCAGAGACCGTAGAAAAGGTGGCTTTGAAAACAGACGTCAGGCAGTAGAAGAAGATGAAGAAAATTGAGTGTTGCCACTTACACTCAAATGTTTACCTTTGCAGCCCTCGTTCTGAAAAATGGAAAAGTTCAACCCGTTCAAGGTCAGACTTTCCGGCCTGAAGCTCGGAAAGCACAGCTTTGAATTTGAAGTGGACGATTCGTTCTTTGAAAAACTCGATTACTCTCCCATCAGAAGTGGAGATGTGAAGGTGAATGTGCAGCTTGAAAAGAAGCCATCACTGCTCAATCTCGACTTTAAACTGAATGGCTGGGTGATGGCAGAATGCGACCGTTGCACGGCCGGGTTCAAACAACCCATCACTGGAGAGTTCAGGATTTTTGTGAAGTACGGTGATTCGTATGACGAACCATCGGAAGACCTGATCGTGATACCGCAGGATGCGCACGAACTGGACGTTTCGCAAATGATCTACGAGTTTATCGGGTTGAGTGTTCCGCTTCGCAAAATTCCTTGCGAAGATTCCGGAGATACATCCATATGCGATAAGGATGTGCTGAAGGTGCTGGAAGACTCGGCAACAGAAGGAGAAAACCGCAACCCCATGTGGGCTGCTTTGAATGGATTTAAAGATCAACTGAATAAGAATTAAGTTAAGTAGAGCGTCATGGCACATCCCAAACGGAAAATATCCAAAACCCGCAGAGACAAGAGAAGAACTCATGATAAGGCCACAGCCCCAACATTTGCGGTGTGCCCTACCACAGGAGAACCTCACATTTACCACAGAGCCCATTGGTACGAAGGAAAACTGTACTACAAGGGGAAAGTGGTAATGGAAAAGTAAATGACATATCCGAACTATTCGGAATGAGACTGATTGGATTGCGGCTAATTTAGCCGCAATTTTTATTTCAGATAGGGCGGAAAACCATCGGAATGACAAGAACAAGAGCGGCCATCACCGGAGTTTATTCGTGGGTACCTGAGTACAGGCTTACCAACGCGGAACTGGAAACCATGGTGGACACTTCTGACGAGTGGATACAGACCCGCACCGGAATTCAGGAAAGGCGAATCCTGAAAGGGAAAGACCAAGGCACATCGCGAATGGCCATTCCTGCGGTAAAAGGTCTGTTGGAGAAAACAGGTACCGACCCAAAAGATGTTGACCTGCTTATCTGCGCCACGGTGACACCGGACATGCAGTTTCCGGCCACGGCCAACATCATTACCAACGAATGTGGAATGAGCAATGCTTTCAGCTACGACCTGAATGCGGCCTGCTCAGGTTTCATCTATGCATTGACCACCGCATCCAAATTCGTTGAAACGGGTGCATACAAGAAAGTGGTTGTTGTCGGTGCCGACAAGATGTCGTCCATCATCGACTATACAGACCGCAACACGTGCGTGATCTTTGGAGATGCGGCCGGTGCGGTGCTGTTGGAACCGAATGCTGACGGTTTCGGACTGATGGATCATTTGCTGCACAGCGATGGTGCCGGTGCCGTTCACTTGCATCAGAAAGCAGGTGGATCGATGCGGCCTGCCACCCATGAAACGGTGGATGCCCGCGAACATTTCGTATATCAGGAAGGTGCGGCCGTATTCAAATTCGCAGTGACGAAAATGGCTGAGGTTTCGGAAGAGATCATGCAGCGCAATCATCTAACTGCTGATGACGTGGCATATCTGGTGCCGCATCAGGCCAATAAGCGCATTATCGATGCAACAGCATCGCGCATGGGTTTGAGCGAGGAGAAAGTGATGCTGAACATCATGAAATACGGAAATACCACAAATGGCACCATTCCGTTGTGCTTACACGAATGGGAAGGGAAGCTGAAGAAGGGCGACAACCTGATCATCAGCGCCTTTGGAGGTGGATTCACCTGGGGTGCGCTTTACTTGAAATGGGCGTATGACACCCCGACTGCCAAAAACTGACGGCATCGGAATTTTTTACCTTTAACCGCTTTATTCAAGGGAAATATGGATATCAAAGAGATACAGGAACTGATCAAGTTCGTAGCCAAATCGGGTGTGAGTGAGGTGGAGATCGAGTCGAAAGGATTCAAGATCAACATCAAAACCCCGCCATACAAACGTGGTTTGGTCGGAGGTCCCGAAGTACAGATCGTGCAGGCGGTTCCGCAGGCGGTTCAGATGGCTGCCCCGGCCATTGCTGCAGCACCGGTTGCCCAAGCTGCTCCTGCTGCCGAAGCGCCAGCCAAAGCAGCCCCAGCCAAAGCCGAGGCAAACTACGAATCGGTGAACTCGCCCATGATCGGCACCTTCTACCGTTCTCCATCACCGGAAAAACCACCGTTTGTGAGTGTTGGCGATGAGGTGAAAAAAGGCGATGTGATCTGCATCATTGAAGCCATGAAACTCTTCAACGAGATCGAGAGCGAGGTAAGTGGCAGAATTGTGAAGGTGTTGGTTGACGATGCCAACCCTGTGGAATACGACCAGCCATTGTTCCTCATTGAACCTCACTGAGCCTAAACTTAAAGTTCTTCCGTGTTTAAGAAGATTCTGATAGCCAACAGAGGCGAAATTGCGTTGCGCGTCATTCGCACGTGCCGCGAAATGAACATACAAACGGTGGCCGTTTACTCTACTGCCGACAAGGACAGCCTGCATGTGAAATTTGCTGATGAGGCGGTTTGCATAGGTCCACCGCCCAGCCGCGAAAGCTACCTGAACATACCGAGCATCATTGCAGCGGCAGAGATCACCAATGCCGATGCCATTCATCCGGGTTACGGTTTCCTTTCTGAGAATGCCAACTTCTCGCGCATTTGTAAGGAGCACGGCATCAAATTCATTGGGGCTTCGCCCGAAATGATCGATGCGATGGGCGATAAATCATCGGCCAAAACCACGATGATAAAGGCGGGCGTTCCTTGTATTCCGGGTTCGGAAGGACTGCTGGAAGACCTCGCGCAAGCAAAAAAGATCGCCAAGAAGATAAAGTACCCCGTGATGATGAAGGCTACGGCCGGAGGCGGTGGTAAAGGCATGCGCGTGATATGGAACGAAGAGCAGTTGGACGATGCATGGGACAGTGCCCGCCAGGAAGCGCGTGCGGCTTTCGGCAACGATGGCATGTACATGGAGAAGTTTGTGGAAGATCCGCGCCACATTGAAATTCAGATCGTAGGAGACCAGTTCGGCAACTTCTGTCACCTTTCTGAGCGCGATTGCAGCATTCAGCGCAGACACCAGAAACTGATGGAGGAAACGCCAAGTCCGTTCATGACGGATGACCTGCGCGACCGCATGGGCGAAGCTGCCATAAAAGCCGCTGCCGCAGTAAATTACGAAGGTGTGGGCACGGTTGAGTTCCTTGTGGACAAGAACCGTGATTTCTACTTCATGGAAATGAATACACGGATTCAGGTGGAACACCCCATTACGGAAGAGGTAATCAACTACGACCTCATTCGTGAACAGATAAAAGTGGCGGCCGGCATTCCTATTTCGGGCAAGAATTATTTTCCGGAGATGCATGCCATTGAGTGTCGCATCAATGCCGAAGACCCTTATGCAGGATTCCGTCCGAGCCCGGGCCGCATTGAAAACCTGCACACTCCCGGTGGACATGGCGTGCGGGTTGATTCGCACATCTATGCCGGTTATTCGATTCCGCCCAACTACGATTCGATGGTTGGGAAACTGATAACGGTGGCGCAAACGCGCGAAGAGGCCATTGCCAAAATGCGCAGGGCGCTGGATGAATACGTGATAGAAGGCGTGAAGACGACCATTCCGTTCCATCGTAAATTGATGGACGACCCTGAATTCATAAAGGGCAACTACACCACCAAGTTCATGGAGAGCTTTGTGCTGTAGAACCTAGTAGCGCAGATACCATTTACCCATTGATAACTAAAAAGGCCGCGGATGCGGCCTTTTTTATTCCTGTTTACTAACTGAGCAATGAAAACCGAAGCGTGATATGGATGGACCAACGGATGCCAAGAACCGATAGAAAGAATCTTGACTAAAAACGATGCTTTTTATGGTGAGGCTGATAGCGAATATGTAAAGACCGAAGCCCAATATGGGTTGACCGATGGACAATATGGCAGGAAAGATGGACAATATGGCAAGACAGATGGACATTATGGCCGAACAGATGGACAATATGGCAGGAAATAGACGTCAGATGTGAGATGTCAGAAGTGAGATACGAGATGTGAGATATGAGATATGAGTTACGAGACCTTCTGACTCTCCCCCGGCCCCTCTCTTGCCAGAGAGGGGTGCCCACAGAACGGGGCTGCCAAGAACGTGGAGAGCAATTGGACAGATGAGAAGGGGACGAGAGACGCCAGTTATATAGTGTGCTCGCCAAGGCGCTAAGACGCCAAGGTTGGCGTAAGTGATTTTCTCACGCGGAGCATTGGAGAGACAGAGGGATTCGCTAGGCTCATCTGTTTTGTGTTTCTCGCCAAGGCGCTAAGACGCTAAGATACTGATGGGTGGCATTGAGATATTGTTCTCACGCAGAGCATTGGAGAGACAGTGGGATTCGCTAG
>Ga0172367_10001057_pt1 | contig 41379 bp, 23 predicted proteins | sample Lak10m_FD_114542 | JGI IMG/M metagenome (GOLD analysis project Ga0172367, IMG submission 114542) | Freshwater microbial communities from Kabuno Bay, South-Kivu, Congo - kab_022012_10m | ecosystem: Environmental > Aquatic > Freshwater > Lake | place: Democratic Republic of the Congo: South-Kivu... | reverse complement strand
GGCGGGCGGGGTGGGAGGGTTTTGATTTGACGGGTCCATGGGTATGCACGACTTAGGGTTGAGATTGAGGCCCCTGAGGGGAGGAGGGAAAGCGTTAGAGCCGAATGGGCATGAGTGTCTAGTGTTGGTTGTCCACGTTCATTCTAGGATTTTTGAAATCATTGGCATTGACGCTGCGGACGTGCTGGTTCTTTCGAGTGAGCGTTACGATTTTTGAAGTGAGCGTGGTAGGGCGAGGTGAGAGCCCGGGTGATTGGGGGGGAGCGTTTAATTTGGTGATGGAATGAAGAGAATTTGAGTAGAGCCTTGTGACGCTTAATGACAAAAAGGACACGCTCACTGCATAAGATCAGCGCGCTGAGACACCGCGTGGTTTAAGGGGGATTGTTCTCACGAAGACCATTGATGCTCACCGACTTTATGGAACAAGAAACCACTCCTTTGAAGAGTTCAGGGGCTCGAGTATTGGCGATTGAGGACGACGACATTTTGCGGCCACTCATTGTGGAGCGTTTGAGAGCGGTTGGTTATGAGCCGGCGAGTGCGCGCAATGGGCAGGAGGGGATTCGGATGGCTGGGGAGTGGCGGCCGGATTTGATTCTGTGTGATGTGATGATGCCGGGGTTGGATGGGTATGGGGTTTTGGAGGCATTGCGGCGGGACGAGAAGGTGAGCGAGATACCGGTTATTTTTCTGACAGCTCTCGCGGGCCGCGAGGACTTTCGTAAGGGGATGGAGTTGGGAGCGGACGACTACCTGACCAAGCCGTTTAACGGGACGGACTTGGTGCGGGCCATTGAGACCCGGTTGAAGAAGGCGGCGAGCCTGCGCAAGCGAGCGGAGGGACAGATTGACCAGTCGTTGGGTCAGATGGCGGCCTTGGTGCATGACCTGAGGAACCCCGTCTGTGGGTTGCTCCATTATTCGCAGAGTCTGGCGTCCGGAGAGGCTCAGGGAGATCCTAAGAAGTGGCAGTTGGTAAACGCCTCGTTGGATCGGATTGATACCTTGCTAGAGGAGATGCTGCTTTTCACGCGGTCGCGTTTTAGGAAGCTGCCGTTTCATCCGGTGAGTGTGGATGTGCGGTCGGTGGTGGAGCGGGTTATCGCGGCGCAAGCGGGATCGGATCGAGTGAGATGTGAGTTTCCGCCGGATCTGGTGCGAGTGGAGGCGGATCCCGTGCAGGTTCAGCACATTGTATCGAACTTGGTGGACAACGCCTTGAAGTATGGCACGCCGGGTCGGCCGGTGATGCTATCGGTAGCGTTGGAGGGTGGTCGGATGCGATTGGAGGTGACGAACGAGGGGGCGTCGATTCCATTGACGGAGGCGGCGCATTTATTTGGGGCATTTTTTCGTCGGGAGGCGACGAGCCATATTCCTGGGTATGGGTTGGGATTATCACTGGTGAAGTCGTGCGTGGATCAGCATGGGGGGACGGTGCTATTGGTGCAGGACCAGCCTGGGCGGGTGACCTTTCGGGTGGAGTTACCCGAGCACGGTAAAGAGGTTGGCGTGGGCGGGGAGAGTGGGGGTGGGAAGGTTCGGTCGGTGGAACCGGAGGCGGTCTCGGACTGGGTCAACCCGGGTGTTCCGGGGGAGGAGGAGATGGGGGGTGGGCGTCAGGTGACGGGGAAGGTGGATACGGCTACGAAGATTTTGGTGTTGGACGACGATGAGTTGGTGCGGGACGCGGTGGTGGGGATGATTCGGCAGCAGGCCCCGGAGGCGGTGGTGATGGAGGCGTCAGATTTGGCGCGGGCGCGGGCGTTGTTGAAGGCGCATCGATTTGAGGTTGCGTTTCTGGATTTGCATTTGCCCGACGGGATGAGCTTTGAGCTTGTGCCTTTGATTCCTGAGGACACCCAGTTTGTGTTTGCGTCGGCGTATGACGAGTATGCGGTGCAGGCGGTGCAGTACCAACCTTTGGCGTATCACATCAAGCCGTTGCAAGCGGCCCAGGTGAAGGGCGTTTTGGATCGATGCTTGTCGATTCGAAAGAAGGACGGGGGGGCGGGGTTGAAGGCATTTGAGACACGCAAGCTTTCGCTTCCATTTTCAACGGGCACGGCGGTGGTGCGGGTCAGCGAGATTCAGATGATCAAGGCGTATGGGGAATATTCGACGGTCATCTTGGTGGATGGGAGGACGTGTATTATTCGTCAGTCGTTGAACGCGTGGGAGAAGCAGTTGGAGGCTCCGTTTTTTGTGCGGGCACATCGGAATACGATCATCAACGTGAGTTTGGTGGAATCGATTGTACGGTTGGCGAATCGTCGGTTGCAGATTCGGATTGTGGGGGTGACGCAGCCGGTGGAGGTCAGTTCGCGCATGACGACGAAGGTGAAGAAGGTGATCAAGGCCTTTTTGGAAGGCACCGTGAATGCAGCGGGCGCCAAGCGAAAGGGGCGAAAGCCGATTGGAGTAGAACTGGAGTAGACGTATGACGGGTAGTTTTACATTGTCGACAGCGGACGAGTATCGACTTGCGGTGGAGACGAGTGGGCAGGGCGTATGGCGGCTGGATGGGGGGTTTCGAACGACCTTTGTCAACGACTGGATGGCTGGGGTGTTGAAGACGACACCGGCCGCGATGATTGGGCGGAGTCTTGAGGATTTTGTGGGGGAGGACCAGCGTGCGGTCTTAGAAGGTTTGAAGATGCGTCGGCGTCAGGGGCATACGGAGCACCATCGTTTCTGGTTTACGGCAGTCGATGGAACCAGGGTGTTGGCCTCGTTATCGTGTGCGCCGGTATTTTCGAGGCAAGGGGATTTCGAGGGGGCGGTGGCGTTGGTCGCGTCGTTGCCATCGGAGGGCGGAGCGGACAAGGAGACTTGGGTGAGCCAACCCCAGGTGATGGAGTTGGTGGACACGATCGACGAGGTGTTTTGGATGGGTGATCCGTCGACGGGGCAGCGTAATTATGTTAGTGCGGCGTATGAGGCGATTTGGGGTCGGTCTCGCGCGAGTTTGAGGGTGAGGCCGGATTCGTTTTTGGAGAGCGTGCATCCGAACGACCTGGAGCGGGTGCGAGGGAGCGTGGAGAACTATCGGCGTGGGGTTCCATTCCGAATGAATTATCGGATTCTGCGACCGGACGGGAAGGTGCGGTGGATTCACGACCGGGCCTATCCATTTCGCGGGGCGGACGGGGTGGTGACGCACTATGTTGGGACGTCGGTGGATGTGACGGAGCGTCGGATGATCGAGTTGCAGGAGGCGACTCGGCGGAAGGTTCTGGAGAAGATAGCGGGGAACGTATCCTGCGAGGAGGTGATGACGGAGATTTTGACGAGTCTAGAGGTGAAGCATGGGGAGGTGAGGTCGTTATTGGTGGAGGTGAAGGTGGGGGGTGAGTTGGAGGTGGTGGCCTCGCGGTGGGGTTTGGCGGAGAAGGAGGTGGCGGGATGGGTGAGTGGGTGGGATGGGGTGATGAAGGAGCGGTTTGGGCGGGGGGGCATCCATTTCGTTGGGCAAGACAAGCGACTCTTCGAGGAATTTGAGATTGATTGGTGGGTGACGTCGCGGATGGGGATGGCGGAGGGGGGGGAGCTCTGGTTGCTGATGAGTGGGCGGGGTGGAGGTGGGCCGTCGGAGGACTTAGAGGGGCAACTGATGGCGGATTTGCAGATGGCGTATTTGGGGTTAGCGCGGTCGCGTCATTTGCAGCGGATGTTGGGGTTGAATCGGCAACTGGAGGAGCGGGTGCGGGAGGGGACGGACCAGATTCGGAGGCAAGTTGCGGCGATGGATGCGACGGTGGAAGGGTTGGCGGTTTTGGATGGGGGTTTTTACGTCTACATGAATCCGGCGCATGCGGAGATGTATGGCTACACGGTGGAGGAGCTGATCGGGAAGTCGTGGCGGGTTTTATATGATGATGCGGAGGCGTGTCGATTGGAGCAATTGGCATTTCCGGCTTTGGCGGCGCACAAGCATTGGGAAGGGGAGACGAAGGGACGCCGAAAAGATGGCAGCTCGATTTGTGGGGATATCAGCCTGACGATTACGCCGTTGGGGAACTTGGTGTGTGCGTGTCGGGACAACACGTTGGCGCATCAGCAGAACGATGCGTTGAGGAAGAGTGAGGAGCAATTGTCGTTGGTGTTGGGGGCGACGAACGATGGATTTTGGGATTGGACGATCCCCGAGGGGCGGTTGAGTTATTCGCGTCGGTGGTTGGAGATGTTGGGCTATGGGGAAGGGGAGTTAGCGGGCACGGTGGGCACTCGATTTGAGTTGGTGCACGCGGAGGACCGGGTGCGGGTGGAGGAGGAGACGCGGGCTTTTTTGGAGGGGCGGTTGGGTTTTTTGGACAGCGAATATCGGTTACGCAGGAAGGATGGGGAATGGCTTTGGGTGCATGAGCGAGGGAAGGTGGTGAAACGATCCTCGATTGGCAGTCCGATGAGGGCGGTGGGCACGCATTCGGACATTTCGGTGCGGCGACGGACGGAGGAGTCGTTGAAGCGTCGGACGGAGGAGCTGATTGAGACTAATGCGGCGTTGGCTCGGGCGGCCCAGGGGAGGGACGAGTTTTTGGCGCGCATCAGCCATGAATTACGCACGCCGCTGGCGAGTATCATCACGTTGGGGGAGCTTTTGTTGGAGATGCACCACGGGACTTTGAACGAGTCGCAGCTGCGGTATTTGAGGATGATTGAGGCGAGCAGTCATCATCTTTTGGAGTTGATCAACGACGTATTGGATGTGGCGAAGTTGGAAGCGGGGCAGTTGAAGTTGCAGTTGGTATCGTTGAGCTGCGATGAGGTGTTATCGGACTGTTTGCGGTTGGTGCGGCCGCAGGCCTCGGTGAAGGGGCTTCCGATTCATGTGTCGGTGGAGACGCCGGGGATGCGGTTGATGGCGGATCCGTTGCGGTTGAAGCAGATGCTTTTGAATCTGTTAGGGAACGCGGTGAAGTTCACGCCGCACGGGGGTACGGTACGGTTGGAGGTGAGCGAGAAGGAGGGGCAAGCGGTGTTTAAAGTCATCGACACGGGCATAGGGATTTCGCGGGATCGGCTGCGACTGCTGTTCCAGCCGTTTGTGCAGTTGGACTCGGGATTGAATCGGTCGTATGGGGGGACGGGGTTGGGTTTGGTGATTGTGAAACATTTTGCGGATTTGCACATGGGATCGGTGGGAGTGGACAGCGACCTGGGCAAGGGGAGTACATTTTCATTACGTATTCCGTTGGCGAAGGCCAGTGACGCGCTGGTGCGTGGAGTGGGGAGTGCGGGGGCGCTGGAGTTAGGGCGGACGGGGGGTGGGGGTTCCGCGACGCGGGTGTTGCTGGTGGATGACAACGAGATTGGATTGGACACGACGGCGGACTTTTTAAGCGGGGTAGGATTTGATGTGCGGACGGCACGCGATGGGGAGACGGGGTTGCGGTTGGCGGAGGAGTTTCGGCCGGCGGAGATCGTGTTGGATGTGCAGATGCCTGGGATGGACGGATTGGAGACGACGCGGCGGTTGCGGAGCGATGGGGGCGATTATCGGACTTGCAGTTGGAGTTGGCTGAGGTGCGGATGCGATTCAAAGAGGAGTTGATCGAGATTGTGGTGACGGAGCTGATGGATAATGCGATGAAAGCGTCGAGGGAAGGGGCGCGAGTGATTGTTCGATTGGATCGGGTGGGTTCGGATGCGTTGATCACGGTGGTGGACGAGGGGCGGGGTTTGGCGGAGGAGAAGCAGCGTCGGCTCAGGGAAGGGTTGGAGTTTGGGCTATTGGGAATTCGTGGTGGCGACGGTCTTGGACTTGGGTTGGCAATGGTCCAATTCATAGCCCGTGCGTTTCGCGGGGAGGTGATTTTGTATCGTCGACCCAAGGTGGGCACTGCGGTGCGGGTGCGTTTGCCTGTGGTGGTGTCGGAGCACGTGGGGACAACGCAACGCTCAGGGAGAGGGATGGAGTTTTGGTGTCAAACGACGGTTCCGTTTTGTCCGTAAATCGGATTGGGAGGGTGCATGGATGAGGAGATTCAACGAGGGGAAGGCGAGAGCGATGCGCGGGGAGGGGGTGCGGAACGTTTAGGAGAAATACAGCCTGGATGTCACATCGGGGGGAGTGGGATTGCGCGGAATGTGACCTCGTTGAAGGAGGCGGAGCGGGTATTCGGTGAGGGTCGGAGCGAGTTGGAGGAGAAGGTTGCGGAGCGCACGCGGGAGTTGAACGCGGAGGTTGAGAAACATCGCGAGACGGGGATGGCGTTGGAAATGGCGTTGCGTCGGTTGGACGCGCACATCACGAACACGCCGTTGGCCGTGGTGGAGTTGGATGCGGACTTGCGTGTCGTGAGGTGGTCGTTGGATGCGGCGAAGGTGTTTTTATGGACGGAGAGTGAGGCGTGTGGACGGAAGTTAGGGGAGTTGGGGTTGGTGTATGAGGGGGACATGTCGGAGACGATGCGGGTGGTGGAGGATTTGAAGACGGGTCGGAGGCCACGGGTGGTGCATCGGAATCGGAACTATCGTAAGGACGGCAGGATTTTGACCTGCGATTGGTATAACTCGGCGATCTATGATGAGGAAGGACGGTTGGTGTCGGTCCTTGCGATGGCATTAGACATCACGGAGCGATTGCGAGCGGATGAGGAATTGGCGCGGGCGAAGGAGGCATCGGATACGGCGAACCGGGCGAAGACGATGTTTTTAGCGAACATGTCGCACGAGATCCGCACTCCGATGAACTCGATCATCGGGTTTACGCAGCTCGTGTTGAGAGCGCCAGGGCTTTCTGAGCTGCACCGGGAGCACTTGCAGTTGGTGGAGAGCAGCAGTCAGCATTTGTTGCAGCTCATTGATGATATTCTAGAGGTTTCGAGAGTGGAGTTGGGGCGCTGCGAGCTAGCGGAGGCGACGTTTGATCTGGAGGCTTTGTTGAGTGCGTTGGAGCAGACATTTCGGATGAAAGCGGTTGGTAAGGGGCTGATGTTTGTGGTGGAGAAGCTGGGTTTGGAGCGTCGGTGGGTTTCGGGTGACGAGACGAAACTGCGCCAGATCTTTAACAACCTAATTTCGAACGCCGTTAAATTTACGAAGCAGGGCGAGGTGCGGCTGCGGGTGCGTTTGAGCGATGCGGGGGAAGGCCATCTGAGATTGGATGCGGAGGTTGAGGACACTGGGGTGGGCATACCTGACGAAGCATTGCCGCTCATATTTGGGGCTTTTTGGCAGGGTCGGAGGACTTCGGGAGTGGAGGATGGAACAGGGCTTGGACTTTCGATAGCAAAGCAATTTGTGGCTTTGATGGGAGGGGTAATTGGGGTGGAAAGCCGGGTTGGAAAAGGGACGATATTTCGGTTTCACGTCTTTGTGGGAGCGGTGGAGACGATGGAGACGCGGGCTCTGGAGGTTTGGGACGGGGAACGGAGCGTGGAGGCCTCTGGGATGAAGATTTTGATCGTGGACGATGTGGCGAGCAACCGTCTGTTTCTGCGCTGTTTGCTGGCGGAGGTTGGATTTCAGCTTCGCGAGGCGAGCGATGGGTTGGAGGCGTTGGAGGTGGAGGAGTTGTGGAGGCCGGACTTGATCTTGATGGACACGCGCATGCCGGGGATGGATGGGGTGAATGTGGTGCGGGTGATTCGAGCCCGTCGTGGGACAGGTGGGCGGCCGAGGATCATCTCGGTTTCGGCAAACGCACTACCGGAGGATCAGCGATTGGCGATGTTGGGCGGGAGCGACGCCTATTTAACTAAGCCGGTTCACGAGGGGCGGCTCTTTGCGTCGATGGAGTCCCTACTCGGAATTCGATTTCGACCGAAGAAGAAGAAGGGATCTAGGTCAGTGGCGGCTGAGGCGTGGGATGCGGTTTTGAGCGACGAGGAGGCGTTGAGTCGGCTTCCGAGTTCGTTTTGTCGGCAGATTCGGGATGCGTTGGAGCGAGCGGACTATGAGATGGTGAAGGAATTGATTGGGGCGATTGGTTTGAGCGATTCCCGGTTGGCGGGAGCGTTTCATCGATTGGCAGCGGACTTTGATGCGGAGCGATTGCTTCGGGTGATTCCGATACGATAAACTCATCAGACAACATGGAAACCGAGGTGCAACGCGAGAAGCCGGAGATTCTGATCGTGGATGATTCGCCTTCGAACCTTCGATTGTTGGATGAGATGTTGCGGTCGACGGGCTATGTGAGCCGGGTCGTGACGAATGGGAATGCGGCGTTGGTGGCGGTGAGGAAGTCGGTACCGGACTTGATCTTGTTGGATATCATGATGCCGGGTATGGACGGGTATGAGGTGTGTCGGGAGCTGAAGGCGGATCCTCAGTTTCGTCGGGTGCCGGTGATTTTTTTGAGTGCGATGACGGGGGCTGGGGCGAAGTTGAAGGCGTTTGAGGAGGGAGGGGTGGATTATATCTCGAAACCATTCAACTTGGAGGAGTTAGAGGCGCGGGTGCGGTTGCATCTGATGATGAGCCGGAAGAACTGGGAATTGGAGCGTGCGCACAAGCGGTTGCAGTCGTTGGAGGAGTTGCGGGACAAGTTGGTGCACATGATTGTGCATGACATGAGGAACCCGTTATTCACGATTGACCTGCTGGTGGAGAATATGACGACGCCGACGATGGCGGAGACGGCGAAGATCCAGCGGGGATTGGACAGCATTCACGGGGAGGTGCAGCGACTTTTGAGGATGCTGACGGACATGTTGGATATCAGTCGTTTGGAGGCGGGGCAGATGCCGTTGGAACGGGTGATGGGCGATTTGGTGGAGGAAGCGCGCGGGGTGATGGAGTCGGTGATGAAATCGACTCGGAACGCGCAGATGAGTCTGGTTGCGAAGGAGCCGGTGCGAGTGCTGTATGATCCGGTGATTGTGCAGCGGGTGATTACGAACCTGATCACGAACGGCCTAAAGCACGCACCATCGGGGCAGGGGCTGGAGATTGGGGTGGAGAGATTGGAACGTAGTGTGCGGGTATGGGTCTTGGACCACGGGTCGGGGATCCCGGAAGCGTCGAGGGGCACGTTATTTGAGGTGTTTAGCCAACTGGACTCGAAGCAGCGAAAGTTTGGGGCGGGGTTGGGACTGGCGTTTTGTCGGATGGCGGTTGAGGCCCACGGGGGGAAGATTGGGGTGGAGAGTGAGATGGGGAAGGGGTCGCGGTTTTGGTTCGAGCTTCCGTTGGGCGATAGCCGTGGTGGGAATTGAGGTTTTGGTGGGTCAACCGGGCTGAGCTGCGGGTATTTGCCACATTTTGGTACGTTCGCTGCAAGTGGCATGACGCTTAGTGGCAGGATTCTAGCGGTTGGGAGGAGGGTCGGTAGAGTGGTTTACAGTGATAGACGTCATCCATTCCACCGGCGATCGGCCCAGCAGCGCGAAGGCCATGCGAAGCCGGTGTGATTGGGTTTGGCGGGGTGTGAAGGTGGTGGTTGGGGTGTGTTTGGTGGTTGGGGCGAGCTTAGGATCCGTGCATGGGGAGGTTCGGGAATTTCGTTGTGACCCGTTTGGATTTGAGACCTTTGTGGCACCCTTCGTGCCGTTGACCTCGCTTTCGACGGTGCCGAACCCGGTGATTCCGAAGGATCCGAGCACGGGTGCGAAGACACTGCGGCCTGACTTGGGGGATTACATCGCGGATTTGCCATCGGCGATCCAGCTTGGCAAGGCCCTTTTCTGGGACATGCAGGCGGGCAGTGACAACACGGTGGCGTGTGCGAGTTGTCACTATCATGCGGGGGCGGACCGGCGGACGAAGAACCAGTTTGAGCCGGGGATGAACCGTCAATGGGAGGGAAAAGGACCGAACCGTCGGGTGGATGTTTCTGATTTCCCTTTAACGGACATTTTCACATCACCGGTGACGGACAGCGACAACACTTTTGGTTCTCAGGGTATCCGTTCGAGCACGTTTTTGGGAGTGAACAGCAAGAATGGGGCTGAGATGACCCGGGCTGCCTCGGATTCGGTCTTTGGGGTGAATGGGGCGACGGTAAGGCAAGTGACTAAGAAGAACACGCCATCGATCATCAACGCGGTATTTAACCATCGTCAGTTTTATGATGGTCGGGCGCAGTTGGAGTTCAATGGGGTGAATGGCCATGGATATCGGGATCCATCGGCGCGGGTTTGGGCGTTGGACGGATCGGGGTATCCGGTGTCGATCGACATTAAGATCATGGGAGCCGGGTTAGCGTCGCAGGCGGTGATGGCGGCACTGAACACGGGGGAGATGTCGGCGGTGGGGCGGACGTTTCCTGATCTTGGGGTGAAGCTTTTGATGGCGAAGCCACTTGGATTGCAGGTGGTGAGTCCGACGGACAGCGTTTTGGGGACGTTGGCGGTGGCGAATGCGAAGGACCGGAAGCTGAAGGGTTTGAAGGTGACCTACGGCAGTCTGATCCAGAAGGCCTTCAAGCCGAGGTGGTGGAACGCGTCGAAGAACGTGGTGGTGAAGGGGAAGTCCTACACCATGATGCAGGCGAATTTCTCGTTGTTCTGGGGGTTAGCAATCATGATGTATGAGGCCACGCTGGTCTCGGACGACACCCCGATGGATCGATATCTGGCCTCGCGCGTTTTTACGAAGCCACCGACGGCGACGACGATTGAGTATAACCATATACCTACGGAGTTGAACCCTGTGGTGGCGCGGATGAAGACGTTGGGGGCGACGGTGACGGTGGAAGGGATCTTGGATGGGCTGGCCTTATTTGAGCTACCGGTAGCGGCGGCTCCGTCGTTTCCGGTGCGGACAGATCCGAGCACGGGCATGGCTGTATCTGGGGTGGGATGCATTGCGTGTCATTTTGGATCGGAGACGACGGTGGCATCGATACGGAACCTGACTGGATTTGGGTTGGAGCCGGACCGTGCGGCCTTTGGAATGGCGGGGTTTGATTTGCGGATGGAGCGGATGTTTCAGCGATTGGACTGGACGCCGCCGGGGGCTTTGAGTGCGGTGCCGCAGGGGACGGACGCGATTCGGTTTGATACGGCGACCTATGGGGTGGAGGTGGTGGGGATGAACGGGGTTCCGGCGGATCCGGTGTTACCATTGCCGGTGGTGGTGTATGATGCGGGCTGGTATAACATTGGGGTGAGGCCGATGGAGGAGGATCCGGGGGTTGGTGGGCTCGATCCGTTTGGGAAGCCCCTATCCTGGACCCATTATTTTCAAAAGACGCTATCTTATCCCGGGTCGATTAAGGTGCCGAGTGGGGGAGGATTGGCGAGCGGATGTGTGCCGCCGAGTGCGCCTGCGGGGACAGCTTTTCAAGGTGAGGTGGTGAACCCTCTGACCGGGTTGCCGATTTTGGCTGGGCCTTTGCTTAAATCGGAGGCGACGAGCGTGATGGGGACTTTTAAGACACCGTCGTTGAGAAATGTGGAGTTGACGGCGCCGTATTTTCATAACGGCGGCAAGCTGACGCTGGCGCAGGTTGTCGATTTCTACCATCAAGGAGGAGATTTTGAGGGGGCGAGCAAGTCTCCGTTGGTTGTGCCGTTGCGATTGACCCGGGACAAGCGAGCGAACTTGGTTGCGTTCATGGTGTCGCTGACGGACGAGCGAGTGCTGTATCAGCGTGCGCCGTTTGATCATCCGCAACTCTTTGTGGCGGACGGGGCAACGGATTCGGACCCTGCTCGTGACGAGTTGGTGGAGATCCCGGCGGTGGGCAAGGCGGGTGGTGCGGCCTTACCTCGATTTTTGGATACTAAACCCTTTTAAGGATTGGAATTGGATTTGGAGTTAAAACACGCAGCGCGAAAAGTCATGGAAACCTCAATTGCAGAAAACAAGATTCTGACCCCGGAAATGATGATGAGCAACCCGTCGGTGAACCGTCGGGCTTGGTTAAAAACCTTAGGGATCTCGGGGAGTGCAATGTTCAGTTTGGGTGCGTTGCGCACGGAGAAGGCGCAAGCGAAGGGGTCTGATGCGGCGGGTGGGCCGGTCTATATTGAGAAGTATCCGACCAGCCCGTTGATCATGGAGCCATTTAAGGATCCGTTGCCGGTGCCGGCTCCGTTACCACCACTGAACTCGGGTGAGCTGTATAACCGTTGGTCGGTCATGCCCAGCAAGGCGCAGCAGGACTGCCTTGGCCACACGCACTATACTTGGCCGACGGCACTACGGCTCCCTACGCCCCTGGTGTATGACATCAAGATGTCCGTGGGGCAGCATTCGTTTACGAGTTCGAAGGTGATGCCGATGGACTCGGCGGGAAACCGCGTGGCACCGCCTGCTGGGGCACCGGTCACAGTGGATGCAAATGGACTCACGACGCTTCCGTCGAGCACGATTTACGGATTTAACGGCACGTTCCCTGGTCCCATGATCTATGCTCGGTATGGGCAGCCGACACTCGTCCGCGTCACGAACTGTCTAGCGGATGCGAATGGGTTGGACCGTGGAACCTTTGGCGATCCGGAGTGCCGGTTCTTGACTCATTTGCACAATGGGCATACGGCACCTGAGAGTGACGGAAATCCGTATCACTTGGAGCAAGGCGGGTATCTTCCGAACGCGACGGGTGGGGCGGGGCAGTGGTGCGACAATCTCTATCTGAACTATCCGGCAGGGGGAGATGATCGTGAGAAGCAATCGTTCTTGTGGTTCCACGACCATACACACGGGTTTACGGGAGCGAATGTATACAAGGGCATGGTGGGGTTGTATCCGATTTATGATCCGCTGAAGGATCCGGGTGATGAACGGTTGGGCTATCGGCTACCTGGGGTGCCGAAGATGAAGAGTCCGACTAGCACGACGATCGATTACGATCAACGCATTGAGTATGATATTCCGTTGGCGTTGTATGACTGCTGCTTTGACGACGGGTTGACGCCGCACAAGGACATCCACGGTGGGGCGGGCGAGACCCATCCGGAGCACTGGGGTACTACGTTCTTCAAGCATTTCCCGAACCACGGGTTTGTGGGTGACGTGTTTACGGTCAACGGCAAGGCCTTCCCGGTTTTGGAGGTCAAACGACGTCGGTATCGGTTGCGGTTCCTGGGGGCTTCGGTGACACGTTGTTACGAGTTGAAGCTGATGAGTTCACGCGGAGGACCGGTGGCGTCGAAGCAAACGGGGCGGACGGGAACCGGGTTGCAGGGGCAATACCAATTGCCTGACGGGCAGCAATCGATGGTGTTTACGCAGATCGCGAGCGAAGGTGGTTTGTTACCGTATCCGATCGTGCGGGACAAATTTGAGATTTGGCCGGCGAACCGGAAGGAAGTCATCGTGGATTTCTCGAAATACATGGATGGGACGCCGACGACGAAGGGCGACGTGATCTACCTTGTGAACACGATGAAGATGGTGGACGGTCGCAAGCCGAACAACACTCGATTTGCGAAGGACGACGCGGGCAATGTGGTTGCAGATGCGGCATTCGATGCGACCTATGCGGTGCCGATCCTGAAGATTGTGATTGGAGACAATCCTTCGACGCCGGACCAGAGCATTGATCCATTGGATTATAAGGCGAAGGTGAACGGGAAGGCGACGTTGCGACCGGGAGCCTTGGTGATGCGGCCCCTGGTGCCGTTACCGACGAACTTCACCGGCGTGCCGGTGCGGACGTTTGAGTTGCAGCGGAGTGGCATTTATGGAGGCGAGATCGAGTGGTTGATCAACGGCCATGCCTTCGATCATTCGGATCCGAACGGGACATTCCCGCAAGCGATGACGATACAGAACCGTCCGGAGCTTTGGATCCTGCGGAACGGTGGTGGCGGGTGGACGCATCCGATGCACATGCACCAGGAGGAGCACCGAGTCATCTCGCGAAACGGGGTTCCGACGGGACATGCGAAGGCCAACCCGCGTTATGTGGACGACATTGGTCGTGCGGACGTGGTGAACCTAGATCCCAGCGAAGAGGTGATGGTGTATCGAAACTTCCGCACCTTTAAGGGCAAGTATGTGAGTCACTGTCACAACTTGGCCCATGAGGATCACTCGATGTTCTTCAGCTGGGAGATCACGTAGGATTGGTTGTGGATGGAGGCTAGGGTCTCCGTTTGCTCTGAAGGGCGGGCGGGGACCGGTTTGGAGGTTCACTTTAATTTTTATCGCGAGTCGTATACGATGAAAACGTCCGTTGTCCGGTTTGCATTGGTCTTGGCGTTGGTCGGAGGACCCAGCGTGGCTTGGTGGATGGGCCAACGTGTGGGGGCATCGCAGGGCGGTGTTGCCCGAAAGATCCGGCACTATGTCGACCCCATGAATCCCAGCCACACTTCGAAGGAACCGGGGCTGGCGCCGTGCGGCATGAAGATGGAGCCGGTGTATGAAGATGAGGGAGTGGAAACTGGGATGGGGGCAGGCGACGATACGTCCGGGGTGGTTAGGGTGGGTGCGGGCAAGCGTGGCTTGGTCGGGGTGCAGGTCGAGCCCGTGGTGCAGGGGTTGTTCACGAACACGGTCCGGCTGTTCGGACGTGTGATGGCGGATGAGCGACGGGTGCACCGACTGAATGCGGGTGTGGATGGTCAGGTGCGTGAGGTTTCGGCGGTGGGCGTGGGTAGCTTGGTAAAGAATGATACGTGGTTGGCCTCGTTCTCTGCACCGGAGGCACGCGCATCGATTCAGGGCTTCTTAACTGCGACTGCGGTCTTGGATCGTCAGAAGAAATTAGGGGTGGAGGACTCGACCCCTTTAGGATTACTGAACGAGAACGCACGACTGGCGGCGGATCGTTTGCAGAACTTTGGAATTTCGCTGGGGCAGATCGAGGAGATCCGGATGAGTCGAGAAGTGCCGAGCTTGCTTCGAATCCATTCGCCGGTGGACGGCGTCGTATTGCGATCGGAGGTTGCCCCGAGCCTGAAATTTGAGAAGGGCGGAGAGTGGTATCGCGTGGCGAACTTAGACCGGGTTTGGATTTGGGTGGATGCGGTGGGGGTTGCGTCGGAGACCTTCAAGACTGTGCGGGAGGTACGGGTCCGTGGCTCTGGGTTTGCGGGACATTTGATGGGCGAGATGGCGGACGTGTTGCCGCAATATGATCTGGTGACTCGCACGATGAAGGTGCGAGTGGACGTGGAGAACCGCGAGTTGCAGTTGCGCCCGGATATGGCGGTGGAGGTTGAGATGACGTTTGCCGCCGTGGATCGACTGAGTGTGTCGTCGGAGGCCATTGTGGACACGGGGGCTGGTCGATGGGTTTACGTGGAGCGGGAAGCAGGCGAATTTGAACCACGAGCGGTAGAGACGGGGAATCGATCGGATGGACGTGTGGAGCTGTTGAGCGGAGTGGAGGCGGGGGAGAAGGTGGTGGTGGCGGGAAACTTTTTGATCGATTCGGAGAGTCGGATGCGGATGGCAAGTCGGTCTCTGAGCGCGGAAGAGATAAAAGATCCTGTGTGCGGGATGACGGTTGAGAAGGCCGTTTGTGAGTCTGAGGGGTTGGTGGTGCACGATGCGGGGCAGTCGCATTACTTCTGTAACGTGCGATGCTTGGAGACCTACCAGCGGAGTCCAAAACCCTTTGTGGCGAGGAAGACCAAAGCGGGACACTGATGTGGACCGGCGTGACTGGATGGGTGGAGTGCGAGTGGTGGAGGTCTCGGGATTGGGGAGGACTGGGTGTTGGACGGAGGTGCATCGGCGCAGGTTCGGTAACTCTACGTGAGCGGTGTGGCGTGGGTGTGGGTGTGCGGGAGCTTCGTTTTCAAGGAGATATTCGTGATCAACAAAATCATCGATTGGTCGGTAAAAAACCGTGTGTTGGTGTTTTCACTGATCGCAGCAGCGTGCGTAGCGGGGTGGTGGTCGATGCGTCGAATCCCATTGGACGCAATTCCTGATCTGGGGGAGACGCAGGTGATTGTTTACTCGCGATGGGAGCGAAGTCCGGATTTGGTTGAGGCCCAGGTGACGCAGCCGATTGTGAAGGCGTTGGTGGGAGCGCCGCAGGTGCGCACGGTCCGTGGGGTTTCGGATTTTGGATACTCATTTGTGTATGTTGTGTTTGGGGAGGGAACGGATCTGTATTGGGCGCGGGCTCGGACGCAGGAGTATTTGTCGGGAGTGATCTCGGCATTGCCGGAAGGAGCAAAGTGCGAGATTGGGCCGGATGCGACATCGTTGGGTTGGGTCTACCAGTATGCGCTGGTGGATCGCACGGGGCGATTGGGATTATCCGAATTGCGCAGCCACCAGGACTGGCATTTAAAGAACCAACTGCGAACGGTGCCTGGAGTGGCGGAGGTGGCGTCTGTAGGAGGTTTTGTGAAGCAGTATCAGGTGGCGGTGGATCCGGTTCGTTTGAAGACGTATGGGATCTCGATTCAGCGGGTGGTGGAGGCGGTGCGCGGGGGGAACCGAGAGACGGCGGGGCGGGTGATTGAGCGTGCGGGCTCCGAATACATGGTGCGTGGGCGTGGGTACTTCAAGACATTGGCGGACATTGAGGAAGTGTTGGTAGCGACGGTGGACGGTACGGCGATTCGAGTGCGGGATATTGGGCGTGTGGTGCTGGGGCCGGACATGCGTCGAGGCCTATGTGATTTGGATGGAGAAGGCGAGGTGGTGTCGGGCATCGTGATCATGCGACACGGACAGAACGCATTGGACGTGGTGAAGCGGGTGAAGGCGCGGATTCGGGAGATTGAGCCTAGTTTGCCGAAGGGTGTTGAGATTATACCTGTATATGATCGTTCGGAATTGATTGAGCATGCGGTTGGCACGCTGAAGCGGACCTTGGTGGAAGTGATCGTGGTGGTGATGCTGGTGATTTTCTTGTTCCTATGGCATGTGCCGAGCGCGTTGATACCGGCGATCACGATACCGATTACGGTATTACTCTCATTCATCCCGTTTCAGCTTCTGGGTGTGAGTGCGAACATCATGTCGTTAGGCGGCATTGCGATTGCGGTGGGGGCGTTGGTGGATGCGGCGATCGTGGTGGTGGAGCAGGTGCACAAGAACCTGGAGGAATGGGATCGGCGCGGTTGCGGCCAGACGCACAGCGAGGTGGTATTGCAAGGAATCAAGCAGGTGGCTAGACCGGCGTTCTTTGCGTTGCTGGTGATCGCGGTATCGTTCTTGCCGTTGCTGACATTAGAAGCGCAGGAGGGGCGGCTCTTCAAACCATTGGTGTATACGAAGACGTTGGCGATGGTGGTGGCGGCGATCCTCGTGATCACGTTAGACCCTGCGCTGCGCATGGCCTTTGCGCGGTTCCGGCGCCTGGAGTCGGGGCCTGAGTGGTTGCGTCGGGCGGTGAACGCGGTGATGGTCGGGCGCATTCATGCGGAGAGCACGCATCCGGTGAGTCGACGTTTGATTCAGTGGTACGCGCCGGCCTTGGAATTTGCATTACGTCGGAAGAGGCTCGTCTTGACGATGGCCTGCGCGTTGGTGATCTCGGTGATCCCGGTCTACGGCAAATTGGGCACGGAATTTATGCCGCCGTTGGATGAGGGCACTCTGCTTTACATGCCCTCGACACTCCCTGGGGTATCGATCGCAGAGGCGAGTCGGATCCTGCGTGAGACGGACCGAGTCTTGCGTGCATTCCCGGAGGTGGAGCGCGTGTTAGGAAAAGCTGGGCGTGCGGAGACCTCGACAGATCCGGCACCGCTTTCGATGCTGGAAACGGTCATCACGTTGAAGCCCAAGACTGAATGGCGTCGCGTTCCGACGTGGTACTCGGAGTGGGCGCCGGAGTGGATCAAGGGGGTGTTACGGATGGTGACACCGGATCATCGGACATCGGTGCAGTTGGTTGAGGAGATGAATCGGGCGTTGCAGATTCCGGGGCTGGCCAATGGATGGACGATGCCGATCAGGGGCCGCATTGAGATGCTGAGCACGGGCATTCGGACACCGCTGGGACTGAAGATCTCGGGGAATGACCTCGGGGAAATCGAGCGACTGGGGGAGCGGATTGAATCCGCACTGCGACGCGTGCGTGGTACGCGGACCGCATTTTCGGAGAGGGCGGGGAGCGGGTTCTTTGTGGACGTGGAGTGGAACCGCAGCGAGTTAGCGCGTTATGGGCTGAGCATGGAGGAGGCGCAGGCGACGATTGAAAATGGAATGGGTGGCGATGCGGTGACGACGATGATCGAGGGCCGTGAGCGATACCCGGTCAATGTGCGATACATGAGCGACTACCGATCCGATGTGAGTGCGGTGGAGCGGCTGACGGTGACCTCTGCGGACGGCCGGATCCATGTGCCCTTGGGGCGGGTGGCGACGGTCGTGATGAAGAAGGAGCCGGGGATGATTCGGAACGAGGATGGGGCCTTAACGGGGTATGTGTATGTGGACGTGGCGGGGCGCGATTTAGGGGACTACTTGAGTGAGGCGATGCCTTTGGTGCGCAGCCGGGTGGAAATGCCGACGGGGTATTCGGTGCTGTGGAGCGGGCAGTACGAGGCGATGCAGCGGACACGGGAGCGGCTTTCCTTCATTGTGCCGGTGACTTTGATGTTGATTGTGGTTCTGTTGCACCTCAACACGCGCTCGTGGGTAAAGACATCCATCGTGCTGATGGCGGTGCCCTTTTCGGCGGTGGGGGCGATCTGGTGTTTGTATCTGCTCGGGTATCCGATGAGCGTGGGTGTGTGGGTAGGATTGATTGCTTTGGTGGGTGTGGATGCGGAGACGGGTGTGTTTATGCTGACGTATCTGGACCTCGCGTATGAGGATGCGCGACGACTGGGGCGCATGCGGGATCGGGAGGATTTGCGCGCCGCGATACGCTATGGTGCTGCGCAGCGATTACGCCCGAAGTTCATGACGGTAGCGGCGATGCTCTTGGGATTGGTGCCGATCCTTTGGTCGACCGGTACAGGATCGGACGTGATGAAACCCATTGCGGCACCGATGGTGGGCGGGATTGTGACCTCGTTCCTGTTGGAGCTGTTGGTGTATCCCGGCCTGTACGAGATCTGGAAGTGGCGATTTGAGATGCGAGGAGGAGAGAGTGTGGTGGTGCGATAACGAATTGATCGAGTGGGAGGGTTTCGCTGGGTGGACATTCCAACCCTGTTCAGAGGAGCGCCACGACGCGCTTTAAGTTAGAAGTACGTCGTGCACATGGGGCTGGGTGGACCCAGGCAACCATGATCGACTCGGTGATCATTGCTGGCACACGATGGAGGGCTATTACAACTCATAGCCATTGGAATACCTCACGACATTTCGTGGTCGCTGCTTACCAGGTTCACTCTTCCGACCCTCACTGAGCCCCCGGCACTGCCTTTGTCTGATGCGATGTGCGATGCGAACGACGGCAGACGGACTGTAGATCGCGCGAACTATAAGAGGGTTGAAGCGATCAATCCGGGAGCAAAGAAGGCCAAGGAACGGTTAGAAAATACCGCGTGGGATAGGAGTGAGGAGGCGTCGACGGACGGATGTGAAGCGTTTGTTGCAAACGCTTTGTTTGGTGGGAGGAGGGCGTGTAATCCATGCGGCAGGTCACATTTCTTTGGTTGAACCGTATATAAACAAAATGCCTATGTTAGAAAACACAGTGAATACAAGTCGCGTGGAACGCGCGTCGGGCTCCTTGCGGGTGGGAGGCTGCTCGGGCTCGACGAAGCCGAGCACTTCGACTGAAACCGGTCGTAAGAGTCGGGTGAGCCAAATGGTTTCGAGAATTGAGAAGAGCGCACGAGGACTGCTATCGGCAGCAGCGCTTATGGGGAGTGTGGCGATGATCTCTGAGGCGAGTGCGGCGGCTTATGGTCCGGGTCTGCATCGCGCGGGTCCGATCAGTGCGAACCACGGATTTCCGGAGTGGTATCAGGACAAGACGGGTTTGGCTTTGGAGATTGGAACGGTGCTGACCCAGGGTGAACTGGATGGGGGTTGGGTATTGCTATTGCCTGGAGATACGACAGCACCGGAGAGCTATGTGTTTCCTCCGACGACGCCGACACAGTTCTTTGACGAGCATTTCTATTGGCACTGTGCGGCCCAGGATCGCGCGTTTCCGTTGCCACCGGGGGCGGATCCGAGAGGGGCGACGACGACATCAATTCTTGTAGAGATGGGACACGAAGCGGCCTTTTCGTCGGGAGCTGAGGAACTGCCCGGCAGTCAGATTGTTTTCACGCGCATTCGGGTGGTTCTTGGGGTGGTACCCTACTCGGGCAGTTATGTCTTGGAGACCCCTTATAAGACTTACAATTTTCCGAACTTGATTGCGGGCGATCGGTTATTTTACACGGACGACTTTGGTGTTGCCGAAGCTCCGGAAGGATTTCAAGCCTCGCTCAGAGGGCCTCTGGGTCCTTACCTCCTGCCTGCAAGCAGTGAAGGCGGACCGGAGCTAGCTCCTGTCACGTTTGAGGGTCGGCAGTACATTGCGGATCCGACGCGAGTCAACCCGACCGATTTCGCGACCGGAAGTCCCTTGAACAAGAATTTGGTCCGACTGACGGGCCCTAATGGATTGGACTGGTCGACGAACCGATTTGAGTTCACGGGACGTATCAAGACAGGCGCGATCCCGAGCAATGTGGCGTTGACGCGTGCCTCGAAGTTCGACGCACCTGGAGATCGGCGTATCGACATCTTTGCGAAAGGTGCGCCGACCTTGCAGACCCGGTTGCCACAGGGACCGATTGCATTGCCGACCCATCCTGGGATTACCGTGTATCCTCTGTCGCCCGTGCGTGATACGAATGGGAATCTGACGCTGCCAGCCGGAGCCGGTGGGCGTCCGATGGTGGACAACGGGCCGTTGGGGACGTCGTATTATTTGCAATGGGCGGATCTGCCGGCGATTCCCAGCGAAGTGACGGCGATGGATGACGGCGGCTTCATCACCGCGATCCCGGTGACGGATACGGTAGTGATTACCAAGGCCGACTATTCGGCTTTGACGAAGACGCTCACGGTGGACGCGGTCACTGCGAATTTGAACACGCCCGCTACGTTCTACCTGTCGGGCGTGGATGGCGTGACATCAAACGACACCTTTACGAGCACGATCAGTATTCCGAACTTGAACGCACCTCCAGCGAAGGTGACGGTGTTTTCGACGCAGGGTGGGGCTTCGACGGTGGACGTGACGGTGGGTGTTCCTGTGAGTGCGAACAACCACGCGCCCCTGGCGGTGGCGGACACCATTGGTTCTTTGGGCACATCTCAAGTCGTGATCCCCGTGTTGTTGAACGACACGGACCCGGATGGTGATCGATTGTCGATCGACAGCGTGGTGCAACCGGTGAACGGCTTTGTGACGGTGACCGACTTGGGCACGACACTGACCTTCCAACCCAACGCGGGTGTGAGTGGCACGGTCACGTTCGACTATACGGTGACGGATCGACGTGGAGGATTTAGCACGGCTACGGTGACGGTCTTGGTGGACGGTGCGCCGTTGGCCGGAGCGGACGTTGCATTGGCGACCACGGGAGTTGCGACCACGATCAATGTGTTGGACAACGACACGGACCCAGATTTGGCGGATATTCCGAACTTGACGGTTGTCGCGGTGACACCGCCGGTGCTGGGTGCGACTGCGCTGGGCACGGTGTCGATCACCGGAGCTGGGAGGCAGGTCCAGTATACGCCGAACTCGGGCACCACGGGGGTTCATATCTTTACCTACACGGTGTCGGATGGACGTGGAGGTACGTCGGTGGGGCAAGTCAGTGTGACGGTGAACACGCCGCCGACTGCGGTTGCGGATGCGGTATATGATTTGGACGGCCAATCGGTACTGATCGATGTGTTGGTGAACGATTCCGACATCGATGCGGGTGATACGATCACCATTACAGCTGTGGGTAGCAATCCACGAGCAACGGTCGCGATTGACGGTGGAGGCATTCGGTTTACACCCTTGTCCGGTGTCTTAGCGGTTGAGACCTTCGACTATACGATATCGGACGGGCGTGGGGGTGTGGCGACGACTACTGTGACGGTCGAACAAAACCGGACCCCGGCCGCAGCTGCGGACTCGCTGTCGGCAAATGCTGGGGTGACGACGACGTTGGACGTGATCGCCAACGACACGGACCTGGACTTAAACCCCCTGGTGATCTCGGGCTATACGCAGCCGACGAACGGGGTGGTGGGCGTGACTGCAGATGCGAGAAAGATTCTGTTCAGCTTCAACCCTGGGGCGACGCTGGGTGACACGTTCACCTACACCGTGACAGACGGTAAGCAAGGGTTCTCAACGGCATCGGTGGCGGTGAGCTTGAACCACTTGCCGGTAGCAGTGGCCGACACTGCAACCGTGCTTGCAGGGAATCCTGTGGTGATCAACGTGACGGCGAACGACACGGATGCGGATACGAACAACGTCCTCGTGGTGACGTCGGCGACCGCACCTGCAGGGAGCACGGTGGTGGTGACCGGAACGGACTCGATCACCTTCACATCCGGACCAGCGCCCGCTGGGACGCCGCAAACGGTAACTTACACGGTCAGCGACGGAGTGGGTGGCACGGCGACTGGAACCGTGACCATCACGGTGAACAGTCCGCCCGTAGCGGTAGCTGACAGTGTGACCACATCCTTTGGTGTTCCGGTTACAATTAACGTGTTGGCCAACGACACGGATCCGAACAACGACGCTCTGACGGTAACGGGGATTGGGACGCAGAGCCCAAACGGTCTTGCGAGTGTGGTGACCTCTGGTGTGCAGGCCAATCGAGCGGTGTTCTTCTCCCCGAATGTTCAAGGTGTGAGTACCTTCACTTACATTGTTTCCGACGGGCGTGGTGGCACGGCGACGGGGACCGTGACGGTGACGACGACGGCACCTGCGAACCGGGTGCCGTTGGCGGCCAACGACTCTGCGACCACTGTGGTTGGCACGGCGGTGGTGGTGAACGTGCTGGCTAACGACAGCGATCCCGATGGGGACGCGCTGACCGTGACTGCGATCACTCAGCCCGCTGCGGGCACGGTGGCGATCAGCAATGTCGGCAGGTCGGTGACCTTTACACCGAATGTGAACTCCAGCGTAGCTGCCCAGACGTTTAACTACACCATTTCGGATGGGCGCGGCGGAACGGCCACGGCGCAGGTGTCGGTGGTCTCGAACGATCGGGTGACGATCACCTCCTCTGTTTACCGTGTTTCGACCCGTGCTTGGACGTTGGCAGGAACGGCTGGTCCTGGTGCTACGGTGACCATCCGTGGGAATAATCCGGCGCAGAGCTTGATCACGGTGACAACGGCGGATACGCGTGGTGCTTGGCGTGCGACTCCGACGGTAGCGAATGCGGTGGGGTCGACAGCGGTGGTTGCGACCTCGAGCCAGCGCGGAACGGCGCAACGGAACATCGTTAACCGTTAATGAATGAAACAAGCCGGGAGCATGGGACACCGTTCCATGCTCCCGGCCTTTTGTTGTCTGGGTTGCGTCATCGCTAGAAACGGGGTGGATGGAATGGGGATGCGGTCAGTGGAACGGAACGGAACTCTGTTAGGAATGTCTGCCGCATCGAGGTGCGGTGAGCGAGTGAGTGAACGACTTTGGGTCGAGATCTGAAGCCCGATGGGGGAGATCAGGGGAGAAACAAGCAAACGAATTTCATGTGAACGCGGCGAAGCGATCGAGCAAGGGTATGGTGGGCAAGGTCGGCGTGACGTGCGCGGAGGTATTGAACATGTTGGAGCCCCAACTTGTGAAACGCGACCGAGCATCGCGTCGGGAGGCTACGCTGTGAAGGCTGAGAGCAACTCGGTCAGCAAGCTAAAGCACATCCTGTTGGTGACGGTGCCGCCGGATCCGGATGACGATACCATTTCGGCGTTGCGGGAGGAGGTGCTGGTTGCGATGGCAAACCACGAGGCAAAGGGTTTGATTCTGGACGTCAGCGCGGTTGAAACCATGGACTCCTTCCTTGCGTGCACGGTGATTGAGACGGTGAGAACGGTGGCGTTGATGGGAGGGCGCACGGCGCTTGCGGGGATGCGTGCGGATGTGGCGGTGACGGCGACGCAATTGGGGTATTCATTCGTGGGCACGCTGACCGCATTGGATGTGGATCGAGCCTTTGATCTCCTCACAAACGAACCGGCGAACACTTGGCTGGAGTGTGGATTTGGTCCTGCATTGGGTCAGATTCGGAATTCGATACTCCAAGGATCTTCGAGCAGCTGCTGGGGCGAATGAGGCGAGATTGTCACAGGCGTGTCGAATCGAATCAGAGGCGGACATCGTGGTGGTGGGGCGATTGATACGTGACACGGCACACCAGGAGAGTTGATGACTTCGGCACACTTTCACTAGGTCGATGGACGACCGGAGTTCGCATCGGTCGGGAACTCTTCTATGCGTGCACTGAGGGGAAGAAAAGACCCGGTTCGACCTTCGCGGGCGGTGCGGGGAGGGATCATTGGGAACCCGGCTCCGAGAACGTTCGAGACCCGACGCGTGTGATGGAGCGGCCTCATCTCGGTCAGATCTTCAGACGGGGTTGGAACACATTGGGAGGCCGCAGCGATCCCAGAGCCGCGGATCGAAGGGGCGGATGTGATGGTGTCTAACGTCAATCGAGTCAGAGTGTTAGAATGCGGAGGAGCTTTCGAGAGTGATTGGCAATCCCAGGGGATCCATCAGTTATTCTGATCCTCGGTGTGAACGTGCGGGACACGATGCTGAGCCGGGGGTGGAGACGCGGTATCGAGTGTATTTCAAAGCAGCGACGACGAGATGTGGTGCTTGTGCCAATTTATAAGAAGATAAGGACAACGTTGATGTAGACGGTGATAGGAGTCTGTGCTGGTGCGACGGTTGCAGACCCAAATTGAGCGTTGGTTGCAATCCTTTTGTAAACAGGGGGTGGCAGATGAAGATGTAGTGCGGATGTATACGGTTTTAACAGTCGACGACGATCAACAGTTGGTTGAGGCCCTCAGGGATGGCCTTGAGACGGCCGGGTATCGTGTCTTGACGGCGACGACGGGCACGCAGGCCTTGAGCTTGGCGCAGTCCCATCGCACGGACTTTATCCTGTGCGACGTGAACCTACCGGATGTGAGTGGGCACACGGTGTTGGAGATCTTGAGGCAACGGCCGGAGAGCGCCGATGTTCCGGTGGTCTTCCTGTCGGGCGAACCCGACCCGCAGAACGTTCGACGGGGCATGGGAGGAGGAGCGCAAGACTTTCTACGCAAGCCGGTATCGTTGAGCGAGCTGCAGGCGGTGATTGACTCGTGTTGTCGGCGTCGAAACGAGCAGCGGGACCGGGAGGTGGAGCGGATGCGGCGATGGTCTTTCGGCTTAGCGCGATTGATGGAGCATGAGCTCCGCACCCCGTTGTGTGGGGTGATACCGATTCCGGATTTGATTGAGCACCATTTGGACGCGGGCAATACGAAGGCGGCGCGAGCGATGTGTGGCTACCTGCGCAAGGGAGCGCAGAGGCTGCATGAGACGGTGGAGAGACTATCATTCTATACGTCGCTGCTGGTGTCGCCGGAGACCCATCCGATGTTTATGGAATCGGAGGACAATGTTTTGTGCTGCACCCTGTTGAGGCAGTGCGCGCAGATGATTGCGAAGAACACGCAGCGATTGGGAGACCTGCAACTTGAACTGGACACGACGTGGATTAGGAGTCGGTCCGAGACCCTTTCTCGTGTGTTTCTAGAGGTGATCACGAACGCGTTCAAGTTCTCGCAGCCTGGCACGGCGGTGATGGTTCGGTTGAAGCGAACAGAGACCGAAGCGTTGGTCACGGTGCTGGATCAAGGCATCGGGATGACTGCGGAGCAAGTGCAGGCGGTGGGTGCCTTTCGACAGTTTGATCGAGCGATCCATGAGCAGCAGGGTTTGGGGTTGGGACTAAGCCTGGTGCGATTGATTGCGGAACGCACGGGCTTGAAACTCGAAGTTGCGCCGCGCACTGAAGGTGGATTAGCCGTGATGCTCTGTATTCCGATTGGCGAACCGGAAGTGATACAAGGCACGCTCTTGTAACAGGTGCACGGGTTGGAAGCGTGCGGAATAGCAGTTTTCGGAGGAGGGTGAGTGAAGGAGTGGTCCCTTTCGGATCGTGCGTCGGCAGAAGTCATCTTTGATCCGCAACGCATCTAATTCCCAGATTCAGGAACCTACGACCGATGCGCACATTAACCCCATTGTCTGCGGATTGGTGCAATTGTATGCGACGTGGTCATACGGCATTCTGCGGATGTTACCAGGTCATCTTCAAAGCGCGTTGTGAGCCCTTAGTGTGGGCTTTTTGGCGCGTATTCAACGAAGTCCTGAGAGTGGCGGATTGGTATGATGCAGAGATCGGTTCGAAGTGAATCAGGACGTGTACTTTGGGAGTATATATATCCGCATCTAACCGTGATCCTCGTGGAATTCTCGCACGCTCACAGCAAACGGAGGATCGGTCACTGCTCGCCAGTGGAAAAGCTATGAGTGGCCGCGTAGTGGTATCGCCGTCAAGAGCAGTTCTCATTTTTTAAGTTCGCATGAGTGAAAATCAGAAACCCCAAAGTGTAATTCGAGAAGTGGTGTCATCCGTGATGGGCTTCGCTGTTCGCGCGTGGATGTGTGCTGCGGTGGTCGGGATGGTGCAGGCGGGTGAAACGACCGTGGGTGAAAGGTCGAATACCGGGCGAGGGACCGCCGCGCGCAAGGGCGAAGCGATCTCCTGGTCGCAGGTGGGTGCGCGAGCGACCGCGCAATACACCGGCGACGGACTTTCGATCGGCACGCGAGCCGACGGCGCGGTGACGTTCCAGTGCGTGTTTCAGAAATTGAGCGGAGAGCTGACCCGTGAGGGATTGTGGCTGACCTCGGTGTCGAAGTCGGGATCCACGGATCGGGTTCGGGTGATAGCACGATCGGTAGGTCGCGAGACCATGGGTATGCGAGTGTTGGCGGAGTATGGAGTTGCGGAGCGCGATGGCAGCCGGGCCACGTTTCGTCGCGAGGGTTTGACCGAGGAGTATTCGGTCGATGTCAACGGAGTGCGACAAGACTTTGTGGTAATGGGTCGTCCCGAGGGCGTGGAATCACTACGAGTGGGCTTGAAGGTGGACGGAGCGCGAGTGGGTGTGGTGGGTGATGATGTGCGACTCGTGTTAGATGAATCGGGACGGGCGCTTTCCTATTCGAAACTGAATGTGACGGACGCGACGGGCCGGGTCTTGGCGGCGCGATTCTCTGTGGTGAGCGGTCGGGAGATGGCGGTGATCGTCGATGATCGCGAAGCGGTGTATCCGGTTCGAATCGATCCGACCTTTAGCGATGCGAATTGGTCGACCCCGTGGCAAGGGGGCGGCGTTCAGGGGAATGTCTATTCGTCGACATCGGATGCCGCTGGTAATGTTTATCTTGGTGGTGCGGTGACATCGGCCGGTGCGTTGACGGTCAGTTACATTGTCAAATGGGATGGTTCGACCTGGCAGGCGATGGGCACGGGGATGAACGGAATTGTATGGGCGTTGACGGCCCAGGGCACGGATGTTTACGCGGGCGGAGATTTTACCGAGGCGGGTGGCATCCCTGCGAATTATATTGCGAAGTGGGATGGTTCTAGTTGGTCGGCCTTGGGAGATGGGGTGAACAATTCAGTCTATGCCCTGACGACGTTTGGAGGCTCGATCGTCGCTGGAGGTCAGTTTACCACGGCGGGCGGCGTCGGTGCCAATCACGTTGCCGTGTGGAATGGGGCGGGCTGGTCGGCTCTTGGTTTAGGGGCGAACGAGAATGTGTGGGCCTTGGCGTCGTCCGGTGCGGATCTCTACGCGGGTGGTGATTTTCTGACGGCTGGGGGTGTCGCTGCGAACTACGTGGCGAAGTGGAATGGGGTTGGATGGTCTCCGCTCGGGAGCGGGATGGACGGTTCGGTGTACGCACTCACGGCCTCGGGCGCTTCGGTGTATGCCGGTGGTCTGTTTTCGTCAGCGGATGGTAACTATGTCGGATTTGTTGCCCACTGGAATGGCTCGACATGGTCGAGCATGGCCGACGGGACCAGCGGTACGGTCTGGGCGTTGAAGATCGTAGGCTCGGATGTTTATGCCGCTGGCGAGTTTTTCGGTGCGGGTGTGGGTGTCGCTCCGTATATCGCCAAGTGGGATGGAAGTAGTTGGTCATCGCTGGGAACGGGAGCAGATAGCACAGCCTACGCGCTCACCTCGGTTGGCACGGATCTCTATTTGGGAGGTACATTTACCACGGTTGGCGATCATGCGAGCCAAGGTGTTGCGAAGTGGAATGGAAGTGCGTGGTCGACTTTGGGAGAAGGAATCGACGGCATGGTGTACGCCCTCACGGTGACCGCAACTGATGTGTATGCTGGCGGGCCATTTACGTCGGCGCAGGGAGTGGGGACAAGCCGGGTTGCGAAGTGGGACGGCTTTTCTTGGTCGGCGCTCGGTGCGGGCTTGGACGGTGTGGTTCAGGTGCTGACCGCATCGGGTACGGACGTATATGCGGGCGGATCATTTGCGACTGCTGGGGGTGTGGCTGTGGGGAATGTCGCGATGTGGAATGGCAGCGCCTGGACGGCATTGGGAACAGGGGTGAACGGGGTGGTGAACGCGATTGCTGTGTCCGGTACGAATGTCTATGTGGGCGGCAGTTTTTCGACTGCGGGCGGTCTCCCGGCTTCGAACCTGGCGCGCTGGGATAGCTTGTCCTGGTCGGGCTTGGGAGGCGGCGTGGACGGGAATGTGAAGACGGCAGTGATTTATGGAACGGAGCTTGTGGTGGCAGGTGCATTCACCGCTGCGGGTGGGCAGAGTGCGGCACGTGTGGCGCGTTGGAACGGGAGCGCCTGGAGTAGTTTGGGCGCAGGCATGAACGATGAGATCAATGCGTTGATCGTGTCGGGATCGACACTGTATGCGGGAGGAGCGTTCACAAGTGCCGGTGGGAAGACGGCCAACCGCGTTGCGCGTTGGAACGGTGCGAGCTGGGCGGGCGTGGGTGACGGCGTGAACGGTGTGGTGAACGCCCTGGCGCTCTGCCAGGCCGATCTCTATGTGGGAGGGTTGTTTACGAGCGCGGGCGGTAGCCCTGCGAGCAACGTGGCGAAGTGGAACGGGTATCTGTGGTCGGCACTCGGATCGGGGTCTGATGGTCCGGTGTATGCGATGGCCGTGTTCGGATTGCATCTCTACACGGGTGGTGGGTTTAGCGTGATGGGTGGCGGCGCGACCCCCTACTTGGCTCGGGCCGTTCTGCCCGCATTTGTGACGGCGAGCGCGACCTACACCCGAACGAAGGGATTGAGTTTACGCATTCCGATCGAGAGCCTGACGGTGGATTTGAACGACAACGCAGTCTCGGTGATCTCGATGGGGCCGAGCGCGCAAGGTGCGAGCATTACCCAGTCGGGCGGTTACTTCCTGTATAAGCCGGCGTCGGGGAGCGACGGGACCGACACGTTTACATACACGGCGAGCAACGGGCTGACGAGCGATGTGGGAACAGTGACGGTGATGACGGCGGTAGCTGGCGGAGCGGCCAAGACGATTACGATCAGTGGGGGTGCAGCGACGATCAAATTCTTTGGGATTCCTGGATTGCAGTATGACGTGCAACGGACCACGAGTCTGAGTCAACCGGTCACGTGGACCACCTTGACGGTTGAGGCGCTGTCACCTGGCGCTGACGGGTCATTCTCGTATGTGGACTCATCGCTCCCTGACGGAATTGCCTACTATCGGAGCATTCAACGTTAATTCTGGAATCAATTTCTACACATTATCACACATGAAAAAGAGTCTACTGATCGCCGCGCTGTGCGTGAGTTCGGTGTTGTCGATGAGCGGTGCTGTGTTCGTGAACGATTTCAGCACGGGCTTCGCGGATGATGGGGTGATCCCGGATGGCAATACGAGTCCGTGGAGCGATACGCGATCGCTGAGCGGAATGACCGATCCGATCTCCTCGGTGTCGGTACACGTCAACGTCTCGGGCGGATTTAACGGTGACCTATATGCTTACCTGAGCCATGACAACGTGGTTGTCCCGCTGATGAACCGGGTGGGTGTCGGGACGGGCAATGATTTGGGCTACATGGACAGCGGTTTCGACGTGGTGTTCTCGGATGCTGCAGCGAACAACATCCATTTTTATCAAGCGGTGCCGAGCTTCAACATTCTGGGTGCGAGCCCGTGGCGGCCGGATGGGCGGACGTTGAATCCTGTGAGCGCAGCCAGTTCTGCATTCGACGCGCCTGGCACAAGCACTCTAGGATCGTTCATTGGGGTCAACCCGAATGGGGATTGGACGCTGGTGATTGCGGACGTATCGACGGGAGGCCAGGCGACCTTGGTGGGTTGGGGTTTGAGTGTGAGCACGCTTGCGGCGGTGCCGGAGCCCTCGGAGTGGGCGGCGCTGACGGGGTTTGCCTTGTTGGGTGGAGCGATTTATCGCCGTGTTCGCAAGAATGCGGCTGTCGCGGTCTGAGGTATTGGAGTTGAGTGCGGGGTAGAGAGTGGAGTGGGAAGGTGACTGGGCGACACATCCCGTAAGACGGTGTGTGTCCGGGATAATGTTGTGGGTGAGAGCGGTCCGGTTGGAGATGGGCGAACCCAGCGAGCAGGGTAGGTGACGGGGAAGCGTACGCCACTACAATACATGGCATATGTAGTGCTTGTAAGTATATATAATCGCAATTCTCAGCAGAGCGAATTGACGGTGGACACAGCAAGCAATCTGAAAACAAACAACAGGGGGGATCTCGATTCCTGAATGGATGATGAGAGCCAATCCGCACCCGCGAGAAACTGAATTCGAGAAAGACGAGCATTTGACATGAGATCGAAACTATTGGCTCTGACGATGGGCCTAATCACGATGGGGGCGGTGGCGAGGGAGCTGGAAGTGCGTCACGCTGCGGAGATTGAGTACGAAGCCGAGCGCGGGCATTACTACCAGCTTCAGCGGTCGACGAATCTGACGGACTGGGTGAACGTGGAGGACAAGGTGTATGGGCACGGTGGTCGGGAGCGACGGTTGCGAACAGCGACGCCGGACGACGGGGCGACGAAGGAATTCTTTCGAGTGCTGGTGACCGACGCCCCGGTTGAGGGGCTGGCACCGTGGAGTTATGTCGGTGTGACGTTGAATCTGGATGATCAGCCTGGAGGCGATGTGGTCCAGTTCTTGACGGAGACGAACGGTGTGGATCAAGGGGCGGTACCGGATCCTTTTGTTTACACGTTTACGCGCACCGGAACGAATCAGGTGCGTGTGGAGACGCGTCCACCTGGGTTGAGTGTCGATCGCAACGACGTTTATGTTTTCACGTATACGGCGGCGGGCCGCGGCACATGGGTGCGTGACGAGTATCGCAAGGGAGTGATCAAGGATCGGGACTTGGGCGTCTTCACTCACGCGGTCGTTGGCGGCGGCGGGACCAGCGTGGGGGGCGCGAGCACCAACCAGCCTGTGGTGAATCTGCCGACCTCCGTGGCCTCGACGCCCAAAGGCTTGTCGTATTCGTTTCAGAGCGGGGAATCGCGTGAACGATTGGAGTTCACAACCGAGACCAGCGGCACGGAGTACAGCGACGACGTGGGCGATTCGGAGCCGAATGTGTTCACGTATACGTTCAGCCTGCCGTCGACGAACAGCGCCAAAGTGGTGGTAACTTACAAGCCTGGCAAGTGGGATGAATACGATCTGACCTACAGCAGTGCGTCGAAGGGTAGTTTTGTCCGCCGCGAGTACAAGGATGGTGTGTTGGACGATACGGACACAGGGGTGTTCAGCGCGATTGTGATGCCCGTGAGTGGTGGGACGGGAACGACGGGGGGCGGTGGCACAACGGGTGGGAACACGGGTGGTGGAACGACCAATCCGAATCCGGCCGTGGGACTTTTACCGACTGGAAGCCTTGCGGGTTTGACTTACACGATGCGCAGCTCGGTGAATTCGGTGTCGATGCTGATCTTATCATCGTCGACTGCCGGTGTGGAACAAGGCGACAGCGATACCAGTCCTTTCACGTATACCTATACGTTAACTGGTGCGAGGACGGCGACTTTGAAGGTGACGTTTAAGAGCGATAAGTGGGATGAGTATCAGCTCACGAGCCCGGATGGAAATAACGCGGGCACGTTTGTGATGCAACGATTCGACAAGGGCACATTGAAAGACACGCGAACGGGATTGTTCGGCGGGCAGGCCACAGCGCCTTAGCCGTAACAATTCAGAAGAGTTTTTAACGCGAAGGCGCAAAGGGCCAGAGGCGCAGAGGAATTGATTCTATTCCCATGGAGTGTACCCCTCACTAGTTGGGGTGGAGCCATCCTACAGCGGCTGGAGATTCCCTTGCCCCGCCTTGGGTCTTTGCTCCTCTCCGTCTCCGCGTTGAATTCCTACCGCATAGTTACGGCTTAGGGTTGGCTGCGATTTGGTTGGTGATGCAACAAACACCCGGGGGACGCGTCGAGGGACGGCCCTCGGGTGTTTCATTGTTCCGAGACGGACGGCGCGTCGGGGGACGCGGCCGATAGCACGTGGCCGAGCGGCCGCGCCGTGTGAGGGCAGACGGCCTACAGGGGGGCTAGAACGGGCCGTAGATGCGAACGTCTAGGGGGGCGATCGAGTCGGTGAAATCGCCTTTGCTGGGGATGAGTGTGCGGTTGGCGCGTAGGACGGGCAGTTGTTGGAGATTGGGTTTGGGTGTGTGGAATCGGAAGGTGTAGGTGTTCGTGGTGGTGTTGACCGCGAGCAGGTAGTCGCCGACGGGCATGAGAGGGGTGGCGCTGTTGACGCGGAGCATCTGTGAGCTGATGGCGGGTTGGAGGGCGGCGTTGAGCCGTTTGGGGTAGTCGTCGACGCTCAATCGGCGATGCCACCAGATGGGTTGAGCAGCGAAGAGTGGGTTGAGCGAGCGGACTTCGGCGACGACGGCTTTGAGAGCCTCCCACATTTCGGGTTGGGTGCGGAGCTTCCAGTGCCCGGATTCGTAGGTGTAGAAGAAGAGGCCGTTGGCACCGCGCGCGAGGGCGTCGAAGGCCATGCAGCGCAGTTCGGGTTGGGTCGGGGCGCGGAGCCCTTGTTCACGGGGCATGAGCTGGGCGAAATAGGACCAGTCGAATGCCTGGAGAATGGCGATGACTGGCTTTTTGGGGCCGGCGGCGAGGCGGGTCAGTTCGACGTGTTGCCCGAGATTTTCCAGCGGCATCCAGGGCACGGGGTAACGATCGACCATCAGCACATCAGGAATGGAGGCGTAGAACTGTGATTCTTGACCCTGAAAAAACACCACGGCGGTGGGTTTTCTGGCGCCGCTCCGTTTCATGAACCGATGGGCGAGTTGGACTTGGGAGGGCGGGATGGTATTGAGATCGGGTTCATCAATGAGATACCAGGCCCAGAGGGCGGGGTGGGAATCGAGTTCGGAGATGGCGGCTTTCGCTGCGGAGGGATTGAAGCGAGGGCCGGCGGAGGTGCGAGGGGAAGCGAAGACCTTGAGACCGGCTTGGTGGGCGGCATCGAGGTAGGCTTTGGAGGCGGGGCCGGTGACGATGTTGAAACCGGCCTCTTGGAGGGTGGGGAGATCGTCGATGCGCCCGTTGGTATAGATGCCGATGGGGTAATCTTTGAAGCCGGCGGCCTGGAGCAGGGGCAGCAGGCTGACAAGGGTGGCGAGGGCGAGAAGGCGATAGGGCGAGAGTGGATGGCGATGGACGCGAGATTGGTTACGGGATGCTAACACCCCCCCATCGCGCCCGGGTGCGGCGGATGGGTCAAGAGGAAAACGCTTGGTGGGATGGCTTGATGACCCGGGGAGCCGGCAGGGGTGCCGGCGCTCCCGGGGCGCGGTGGCGGGGGAGTTGGGGGGCCGAGAGATTGGGGGGAAGAAGGGGCGGGGCGCAGGGGGCGGACGATTGGCTTTCCGAGGCCGGCAGGGGTGCCGGCGCTCCCAGGGCGGAGGGGTGCCGTGTGGGGGCACACGGCCTACAGGGGGGGGAACGGAGGGGTGGTAGTGGGCTGGGAGCTTGATTTGGGCTGGGGATTAGGGTTGACTGCGAATCATGATCTCACGCAACGCATTTCTCAAAGGGTTGGGTATTTTTCTGGTGACCTGTGCCAGCGGTTTTTCGACCTACGCAGCGGACAAGGCGGTTGGGACCGGTGGCAGTTTTAAAGGTCCGCTGGGGTTGCAACTTTACAGCCTACGGGCGCATTTCACACGCAATGTCGGTGAGGGCTTGAAGCTGACGAAGGGCTATGGATTTCGGGACGTGGAGTTGGCGGGGACCTACAACCTCGCGCCGGAACGATTTAAGCAGATTCTGGATGAGAATGGGTTTCGGGCGGTCAGCGGCCATTTTCCATTTGAACGGTATCGGGATGACGTGGAGGGGATTGCTCGCGACGCGAAGGCATTGGGGCTGAAATATGCGGGCTGTGCATGGATCCCGCACGATGGGGACTTTGACGAAGGCGAATGCCGCAAGGCCATTGAAGTGTTTAACCGAGCCGGTAAGGCGTTGGCGAAACACGGCATCAAATTCTTCTACCACTGTCATGGATACGAATTCCGCGCGCACGGGGACGGGACGTTCATGGATCTTTTGATGAAGGAAACCCGGGCGGAGGACGTGCAGTTTGAGATGGACGTATTCTGGGTGGTGCATCCGGGCCAGGATCCGGTGCGTTGGTTGGAGAAATATCCGAAGCGCTGGGAACTGATGCACGTGAAGGACATGAAGAAGGGGGTTGCGACAGGAGTGCTGACGGGTAAGACGGATGTCTCGAACGACGTTGCGTTGGGGACGGGGCAGATGGATTGGCCGTCGATTTTGAAGGCGGCCAAGAAGGCTGGCGTGAAACACTATTTTATCGAGGACGAATCGCCGACCGTGGTGGACCAGATTCCGGTGAGCCTTCGGTATCTGGAAACGGTTAAGTTTTAGCAAGCCGGACTATTCATCGGACGCGTGCGCCTAGGACGGCTTGCGTGCAGGAGATCGAGTTGCGGGCTCTGGATGAAGCAGCGGTGTGTCGGGATTCAGTGGCATAGAAACCCTTCTTGGAGGCGTCTCATGAGGTGGGGGGATGGAGGCTCTTTTCCTTTTCAGTTCTGGAGTATCCTGCTGAGACTTACAAGCTCTGGCAGCAAGCCATCATCCTCTTGATCACCGTTGTTTTACCAATGCGCCTCTCGGCCGTGGTGTCTGACCATACCCGGCAGTGCCGTGGGGAAAAATAATCGTCGCCATACAGTAGCCATCGGGGCCAGGCAAAAGAGACCGACTTGCCGAAAGGAACACTCAACCTTAAAACGTCAGTTACGCCTAATGAATATGCGTAAGGTGCTGGAGGCAAAGACATTCCGAATTACTCGCTCGATCCATGAAGGATATGCCTCGTTCTTTGTCGTGTCTTTCTCATCCAGTCCTTTGCAAATCTTCATCCAATTCTATTCGCGTTTTTAGGCTTACTTACCTTGACGATGTTGTTTCAATGGTGTGCAATGATGGTATGCCTATAATGACGCACAGAACTACGTTTGCCTTGGATGAAGCGACGGCTCAACGCCTCAAACGCCTAGCCGCACGCTGGAAAGTTTCGCAGGCGGAAGTTGTGCGCCGGTCCGTCGAGCAAGCAGAAAACCTTAACAAAGCCGAGGATCCCGACCCGGCAGCCATGCTGCGAGCACTCTTCGCATCAGGGGGGGGGCTAGATCTCGAAAAGGGAAACGCCTACATCGCTGAAGTGTACGAAGACAGGAAACATTGGAGGGGTGAATGATCTGCCTCGACGCGAACTTCCTTATTGGCGGAGTGATCGAGGCTCGTTCAGAATCCCGTCACCTTCTCGATTGGGCCGCAGCAGGGGAGACGTTTTGTACGGCAGCTCCCGCTTGGTATGAATTTCTTTGTGGCCCGGTCACGTCCGCTCAGATCGAAACCATGCAGGTTTTTCTCAAGGGGGGCATCATCCCGTTCGCGACCGCTCAGGCACAGGTTGCAGCCGTACTTTTTAATGCCGCAGGTCGCCCGCGCCGCTTGCGGGTGGATGCCATGATTGCCGCCACTGCCATCTCCCAGCGGGCGGCTCTCGCCACGCTGAACACCGCAGATTTCAAGCTCTTTGCCTCGCACGGACTCAAGTTGGCCATCCCTCTCGCAGGGTAGGTTATCGTGCCCATGGACACAGAGCCCTAATGGTCGACCCCATTGCCTTCCACCCATTGCCTTCCACTGTGAGGCGAGTGCCTGCGATGAAGAGAGTGTAAGAAAGCCGTATAGTGGAAATCTCTATTTACGGTTTGGCGAGGGGAGCGGGGTAACACCCGCTCCTACTCTACACTAGGAGATCACTCCGGCCAAAAAGCGAGCCCTCTTGCGACGGTACACGGGGCGGTGCGTCCCAACTCAAATCTGAAGGAGCCCGCACGACGGCGGTTCAAATCGGCAGTCGTTTCCTTCGGGACATAGCCATTGCACCCAATCCCAACCCGCCCAAGCCAAGCAAGACATAAGCCGACGGCTCGGGAATGTTGGTGGGGGCGAAGAACAGTTCGTCGATAGTGACAGTCAAGCGGATCCGATCATCATTTGAAATCCGCTTCAGTGGCGTGGTGTATCGGAATTCGAGAGTTACGTCCTTCTTACCCGCAAATTGGGATAAGTCTGCGACGGTATGGGCGAAGGTAAACTCTCCGGTCTGAGGATCGCGATATTCACCTGTGGAATACGCCACCGGTATTCCATTGGCGAGCACTGTTAAGTTTATACCATCATCCTTGTAGAACCAAATGTATTTGTCCGTTGGACTCAGGTCCGCAGTTTGCGAGAGCGACACATAACTGCCCCCCCTCCAGTCAAGCCAGGCAATATTATGGCCAAGTGCGAGTGTAGTGTTGCCCGGAAAAGTGGGGAATGGAACTACGCTTAGTTTACCACCTTGTTCAGATGCCATAACGTAATTGGGGGTACCCCGTAAATACCCAACTGTGCCAATGTAGACAGCCGAGTAGCCATCAGACAGTAATGGATTCAATTGTGGGTCCGCTTTACCGTCATAGGAAATGGACCATCCAGGCAGAGAAATCACGTTATCATCTTCGTATCGCAGGCCTTCATTGAAATTCAAATTAATGAAGCCTTTGCCGAATAGGGACCCGCAGACGAACGGCAGGGACAATGCGAGGAGTCTAAGCCTGTGATTTCGTATCCTCATACCTAGCAACACGTTCGTTGGTGTCAGTTCACGTCCCCAAACCCCGCCTGTCCTAGGTCAATGAACGACCCGGAACCGGTGGTTACCGTGGTCGACACCCGAACCCAATAGGTGTAAGGCGGTGCCGAGGCCGTCGTATCGGTGAACGTCGTGCTCGTGGTGGGTCCCAGGTAGTTGAAACTGGAAAAGGTCATTGATCCCACCGCAGATCGGAATACTTGATAGGTAAGCCCGGTTCCAGTGACGATCGTTGGGGTATCCCATAGGAGGCGACGACCCGTGCCGGAATAGGAAGCATCCTTGCGCACGTTCCCAGGAGGCGCGCTCCAAAGTGTTCGGAGGCTAGGGTCACCGAGGATGAACGTGGTCCTAACGGATTGTGTGAGCTTGAGTTCGTTACGGGTGACCGTGCGCAGCATCGATTCCCCCAGCGTGTCCCCAGCGCCGAGACTAAGCGTGTCCCAGAGTGTGGCTCCGAGGTGGGACCATTGAACCGACAGGCCGTAAATGTTCATGGACAGCACTGCCTTAAGGAAGTTGTTCGTTCCATTGTTTCCGTTCCAATCGACACTCCACGATCCATCGAGCATGAAGAACAGCGCTTTCGCCTGTTTGGTATTGGAGGCCAACTCTTGGGTGGACGTTCTTCCGGGATTGTCATTGTTCCGAATGGCATCGAAAGCCCCGTAACCTCCCATCGTGGCCCACAAGGAAGGGATGTTATTAGTGAAGATGTCACCATAAGATGTGGTGCTGGTATCGGTTCCAAAGAGTCCGTTAGAGACTCGCCGACTCTGGCGATAAAGCTGCTGGTTAATATTGATTCTGCCTTGATCGCTTTCGCCAAAGAACAGCCCGGTAGTCATCTTCCTCGGACTGTTGGCATAATAGGGAGTGCTAAGAAGTCTGTAAGAACTAACCTTTTGAAAATATCTCTGCATCAGGCCGCTCTCTGAGGATGCAAACGCTGCCATGCCAGACAAGTCTATGCGCCCCACCGGCATCTCAAGCCGACCAGACAGCGTGCTGCCCGAGAAGGCATTGTCATCAAATTTTCCGTCCCCAGAGTAATTGTTCAGCACTGCGGAACCGCAGCTCGTATCGAACACGTTCAATGAGTCATTGATGCCAAACCAGGAAGCGCTCACGCCATAGTAGGAGTCCGCAGGCCAAGCACCGACGTGGTACTCTGAACATAAGTTATGGCCGTCTTCCAAATTCGTTCCGGAATAGGGCACGGTGATATGACCCAACAGCAACACTACATTTTGTCGGGCAGGGTCGCGAACTGCGAGAATGGCGTTCTTAGTGGAGAGGAGGTTCGATTTGTAAGACAGGTTCGCGGCGTTTCCAGCCACACACCAATCATAGCCGGATGGATGAGCGGGTTGCGGAGCGGTTTCCACGACGTCCCAGCCGTCGCCCACCAATCCCCTTTTGAATGCGGTGTAGTCCGTCGCGAGTATGCCGGAACTCAGGTCTGTCCAAAGGTTGGCCGCCGGAACTAGGATCATGCGGCCGCGTGCGCTGGTAACAGGCAGACCATTGGTCATGCTCACCCCACCGAGGAAGTACCGTGCGCCGACCTTGTACTCATAGCGTTGGCCAGGAACCACGGTAGTGTCATCCGCATAGTTTGCGTAGCCAGACGGTGTGGGAATCGTGGTGGCAAAGCTGGTTTCTCCATCCTTGCGACGAAGAACCACGGGCATCAGTCCTCCTGTGTCGGGCCCGATACCGGGCGACCATGCGATCCGAAGTCCTGGAGTGCCTCCTGAGAGCACTGTGGCGGAGATCCCCTCCCAAAGCCGTGATAATTCTCCGACTTTCATCGGGTAGTTGAAAGTCTCGATTTCATCGATCAAACCGCGTGCTGGCTTCGTCCCATCCGAGCTATTTCCGATACATAGACCGTTGGTCCGGACGGAAAAGTGCGGGAAAGCGATCACTCCTGAGGAGGTAAGCGGAAATAGCTGAGCTCCGTTGACGGTGATCAGACAGTCGTAGGAATTGGGAGAGTAACTGACCCCAATTTCGTACCAGTCCGGTGTGACTGTCCAAACTGGCGTACCCTTAACAACCGAAGCTCCGCTCGTCACACCCAAAACATCGGCGTTGCGCAGCTCCAGGTTACCGTCTGGCAGAACTGAGAGGCGGAATGCCCCCATTTCAAGCAGCCGCAACTCCGTGCTCCCTCCCGGGCTCGGTCCGCTCCAGTCGGGTTTATAAAACAGCCGGATGGTGCCGCTCTTGGTGTTTAGATTGGCGGAGCGGCTGGAGCCGGTTTCGACATCCCGATAAATCACGCGTTGGTTGCCGGTTCCGTAAAACGCCTGCCCGTCAAAGTTGGTGCTGGTGACCAAAGAGTTGGGTGTGGACGAGAGCGGCGTGCGGCCGTCTGTCGTATTCAACGTGCCATTGAATGTCCACCGGGCGAGGCGGGTGCGGACTACCGAGTCCGGGTTGAATGGATCGGTGCCGTCGTCGGCCTCCTCCACGTCGCTGCGTCCGTCGTAGTCGCTATCCGCGTAGTCGAGTTGATTGAAGCTGCCGAGGCCCACAGCGTTGAACCCGGAGTAGGGGTCGGCGGAGGAATAGGGGACTGGGGAGGCGGCTAGTGAGGGAAACGTGCCCGGGATTCCTGCCCAGGCTTTCACTTGGCCTGTGGAGGAAGCAATGAGCAACCCATTCAACGGGGTGGTGGCTAACGGGGGCACGAGTCCCGCGCCACGGATCGTGGAACCGGTGTCGATGAAGTTGGGGTTGAAAAAGTACGTGGAAGCTGCACTGGTGTTGGACATCAACCAGAGCGCAATGTAGTTGGAGGAATGCTGGAAAATCAAATCCCCGTGGCCGTCCCCGTTCCAGTCCATCACCGCCTTGATCTCCCAGCCTGAGTTGGGCACGCCGCCGGGGAACATCGGATTCATCAGCGAGGCGTCGATCCTGGTTCCCCCATTGTCCAGGAACCAAACGGCCATCATCCCACGGTCGCTTAGGGCCCCGTTTTTGTTCTGAAACACGACATCATCATTCCCGTCGTGGTTGAAGTCTCCCGCGCCCACCACGACCCACTCCGAACCGGGCAGATTCGGAAGCACCGAAGCCTTGTATCGATTGATGCCTTCCAGGTACCACATTCCAATGAGAGACCCGATGGTGCCCTCGTTGTATTGCATTAGGAGGTCCACTTCCGGGACGGCACTGCTGGAGAGTCGGTTAAACTCGCCGAGTCCTTTGATTTTCCAGAGTGGATCCGTGATGTTCGGCGGTTGAATAGGCACGGATCTCTGAACCGTGGCAGAATTCGTGGCAGTATACCAGAACTTGATTTGACCTTGGCCACCGCTTTCCTGGAGCAGAACTTCTGGGAACGTATCACTGGAATACACGCTCGCCCCCCAAGCCAGGCCGAGGGCGCAACCCAGATGAAACGCCAGCCGACCCCAGGTGCAAACCATCTGACTTCGCATGTGTCTCTTCATAGAATTCCTTTAATGGACGGTCCCCAGAGCCTATGCCCCCAACTATTGGCTGTCGCTTTCCTCGCGGGTAGGGATGGAGAGCTGAGGTGCCGGAGAGGGCGGGAACTGAGGAAACGCGTTCATGAAGGCGTCCACCGCCGCCCTTTGACGCTCGACCTCCACGGGAGTCATCTGAGACCGATGTTCAGCGATGTAGCGATCTGGATTTGTGATACGATCCAGGGTTCGCATCGACTGCTCGCGCGCGATCGAACCTTCAGCCTGCCTGTAGAACCGGTGGATCAGTGAGGAGTTCAGCATTCCAAACTCCACAACCTCGTTCTCGGAGAGTTTGGGATGCTTTTTCTGACTTACGATTTGATCGATGATCAGGATTTCGCGGTCTGTGCGTTCGCTGATCCACCGCGTCAGTTCGTGGGCTTCGGGCGTGTCCTGCGCCTCGGTTTCGTTTTGGGTGGAAACCGATTGTGCCACGGTGGATTTGAAGCCGAGCGGTCTCCACAGGAATGAGACCGCCATGATGGCAAGGACGAGAAGCGCGCACACGCGCTGGCGTCCCCCCCGCCATCCTGCTTTGAGTGCCTCCTTCGGCTGGGTTGAGTGGGGAGCTCCGTGGGTGGCCCCTGGTTGCGGATTTGGGTTCATAGAGGTGCGAAAAGGGGGGGGCGACAGTTCGGTTTCGATTAAGAGTGAGAATCCGTAGATTGAGATCTTCAAGTCGGGGCTGCTCCGCTTCCCTGAGCCAAAGCACCGGCTCGGGTTGAGGTGATTCTCCTGTCGTTGTTAGTCTTCGGGGGGAGCGAATGGGGGGGG
>Ga0172367_10001056_pt1 | contig 41423 bp, 57 predicted proteins | sample Lak10m_FD_114542 | JGI IMG/M metagenome (GOLD analysis project Ga0172367, IMG submission 114542) | Freshwater microbial communities from Kabuno Bay, South-Kivu, Congo - kab_022012_10m | ecosystem: Environmental > Aquatic > Freshwater > Lake | place: Democratic Republic of the Congo: South-Kivu... | reverse complement strand
TCCGGGTGGCAGCATGCGTGATGAAGAAGTCATTGCAGCAGCAGATGAACATGGGCTAGTCATGGTAGTGACTGGCGTGCGCCATTTCAGACACTAAGTCTGCAAGACCCCCATAAATTCATTTTATGGGATAAAGCACTAGGAGCCGCGCAGCGAATGACGCAGGCATATCATCAAGATAGACAAGGAATGAGCGACAACGAAGTTGCAGTGAAGGCTAACATGAGTAAAACGAATGTTAAACAAAGTGGCCGAAACCAACACGCGACAACGTGATTTGCCCATAAAATAAATTTATGAAAATTTTAGTGATCGGTAGCGGTGGTCGTGAACATGCACTCGCCTGGAAAGCAGCTCAAAACAAGGAAGTAAGCCGCGTCTATGTTGCGCCCGGCAACGCAGGTACTGCAACTGATCCGGACATGGTGAATGTTCCCATCACCTCAGTCGATGATTTAGTTAAATTTGCACAAACAGAGCATATTCACCTCACGATAGTAGGCCCTGAGGCTCCGCTTTCACAAGGCGTTGTCGATGCATTCCGCAAAGCCGGTTTAAAAATCTTTGGCCCGACCAAAGCTGCTGCACAGCTTGAGTCTTCAAAAGATTTTGCCAAAGCATTCATGGTGCGTCATGGTATCCCTACAGCAAAATACGAAACCTTTACCGATGCAAAATTGGCCCATGATTATGTCAATGCCAACGGCGCACCGATTGTCATTAAAGCGGATGGTCTGGCCGCAGGCAAAGGCGTGGTCGTTGCAATGAGCGATGATGAAGCGCATGCTGCGATTGATGCCATGCTGGAAGATAACAAACTGGGCGCAGCTGGTGCCCGCGTAGTGATTGAAGAGTTCCTGCAGGGCGAAGAGGCCAGCTTCATGGTGATGGTGGACGGCAAAAACATTCTTGCGCTTGCGACCAGCCAGGATCACAAACGCTTGCTAGACGCAGACCAAGGCCCCAACACTGGTGGCATGGGCGCTTACTCGCCAGCGCCGGTGGTCACCCCCGAGATACATGCAAAAGCGATGCGCGAAATCATCAAGCCCACCGTTGAGGGCATGGCAAAAGACGGTATCCCCTATACAGGCTTTCTCTATGCTGGCCTGATGATCAGCCCGAATGGCGATGTAAAAACATTAGAGTTCAACTGCCGCATGGGCGACCCGGAAACCCAACCGATTATGATGCGCTTAAAGAGCGACCTGATTGGCTTAATGGAACATGCAGTCGATGGCACATTGGACCAAGCCGAGGCGGAGTGGGATAGACGTTTTGCATTAGGGGTTGTAATGGCATCCGCCAATTACCCGGAAACACCAAGACTAGGTGACGAAATCACCGGTCTGCCAAAACACCTGACGGATGCGCACGTTTTCCACGCAGGCACTTCACTAAAAGAGGGTAAGGTTGTCACCAGCGGCGGCCGGGTACTTTGTGTTACCGCATTAGGTGAAACAGTAAAGTTCGCACAGCAGCAAGCCTACAAAATTACTGAAGAGATCAAATTTGACGGTGCACAGTTCCGCACGGACATTGGCTATCGCGCTATTAAGGGCTAGGCTAAAACAAACTAGTCCACGAAAGACACAAAAATCACGAAATAAATCAGGCGGACCACAACAAAAAACTGCAACAAAACAATATATTGGGGTGGTGACAATGTGGCTTCTATCAGACATATTCAGCCTGATTAATATTAACTCTTTTGTGTTTTTCGTGGACAACTAAATTGCTTACCAGCAGAAACCAAAGGTACATCATGAACACTCAAGACGTTTTAAGCTATCTGCAAAATCTACAGACCAGAATTGTCGAAGCGATTGAACTGGTAGATGGCAAAAACTTCCTCCAGGACAGCTGGCAGCGCCCAGAGGGCGGGGGCGGGAACTCCTGCCTGCTTGAAGAAGGCAATGTGTTCGAACGTGCCGGAATCGGCTTTTCTCACGTGCTAGGAACCAAATTGCCGCCTGCTGCCAGTGTGGCGCACCCCGAAGCCGCTGGTCGCGCCTGGGAAGCCATGGGCGTATCACTGGTATTCCACCCGCGCAACCCATACGTTCCAACCGTGCATATGAATGTGCGCTTCTTTATCGCCAAAGCACAAAATGCATCAGAACAGGACATCTGGTGGTTCGGTGGTGGCATGGACTTAACGCCTTACTATGGTTTCGAAGAGGATGCCGTACATTTTCACCGCACCATTAAAGCAGCCATCGATGGATTTGATACCAGTTATTACCCAAAATTCAAAAAAGAATGCGACGAGTATTTCTACCTGAAACACCGCAAAGAGCCGCGCGGCATCGGCGGCATCTTTTACGATGATTTCAACGAGTTGGGCTTTGAGCGCAGCTTTGACTTTCACCGCGCCGTGGGCGACGCATTCCTGCAGGCCTACCTGCCCATCGTGCAGCGCCGCAAAGATACGCCATATGGTGAACGCGAGCGTGACTTTCAGGCCTATCGTCGCGGCCGCTATGTCGAATTTAACCTGATTTACGACCGTGGCACCATCTTTGGGTTACAATCCAACGGACGCACTGAATCAATACTGCTGTCCATGCCGCCCGTCGTCAAATGGCGCTATGACTGGAAGCCTGAAGCTGGCAGTCCGGAATCCAAGCTGTATACAGACTTCCTGATTGAAAAAAACTGGTTAGGCTGATTCAGAGCAGTCTAAAAAATCAGTCCACAGAAATCACGAAAACGATAAACACTTAAACTTCAGGTTTGCTTGTTATTACGAACAATTAATGTTCAGCTCGAATTTAGTTTATTGGATTTCGTGTATTGAGTGTTTTTGCGAGTTTTCACCATTCGATGAAATACCTGCCAACCCCATTTCGTGGATAAGTATCTTCTGAAATATACAATCGCACGTAAATGTATTAACCTTTAAACATCATGAAAATTTCAGCCGAAGCACGCACACTAGCCAATGACCTGCTCAATTTTATTGATGCCAGCCCCAGCCCGTGGCATGCTGTGCGCAGCGTTGAAGCGCGCCTATTGGTACAAGGCTTTAATCAACTGCTGGAAAAAGATGCATGGCAGCTAAAAACTGGTAGCAGCTATTATGTCGTGCGTGGTGATGCATCCATCATTGCATTCACACTCGGTAAACAATCACTAGTCGAGACCGGACTACGTATCGTAGGCGCACATACCGACTCACCTGGATTACGCCTTAAACCACAGGCAGCATTCGGCAGTGATGGGCTGGTGAGAATCGGCGTTGAAGTTTATGGCGGCCCTATTCTGGCAACATTCACAGACCGCGATTTAAGCATTGCCGGCCGAGTCGTCGTTCGCACATCCAATGGTCACGAAACCAGACTCATCAAATTTGATGATGCATTGATGCGCCTGCCTAACCTAGCGATTCATATGAACCGCGAAGTGAACGACAAAGGACTAAAACTCGATAAACAAAAAGAACTACCGCTCATCTTTGGAGAGAGCGAAAAAGGGTTTGAAGCGGATCAACAGTTTCTCGCACACATCGCACAGACACTACAGATTGAAGTGCACAACATTATCAGTTTTGAACTCAATGTATTCGATACCCAAAAAGGTACATTCTGGGGACCAAATCAAGAATTTATTGCCAATAGCCAGCTCGACAACCTCGCCTCCTGCCATGCGGCAGTTAGCGCCTTGTTATCAGCAAAAGACCAAAACGCCACTGGCATATGTGCCTTGTTCGACCATGAAGAAATTGGCAGCGAAAGCGCCACCGGTGCCAACGGCAGCTTTCTGGCAGATACAGTCAATCGCATTGCGATCAGTTGCGGATTAAGTGAGGAAGCAAAACTCCGCGCGCTGGCGCGAAGCTTTTTTATCAGTGCAGACATGGCGCATGCCTACCATCCCAACCACCCAGGTGCATATGAGCCCTGCCATCATGTGATGGTCAACCATGGTCCTGTGATTAAAACCAATGCTAATCAGCGCTATTCAACCAACGCGGAAACAGCAGCACGCTTCATCACCCTTTGCGAGCGTGCCAAGGCTCCTTATCAGCAATACGCACACCGGACTGACCTTGGCTGTGGCAGCACGATAGGCCCTATTGTCGCATCCAGCCTGGGGGTAAATAGTGTCGATGTAGGTTCGCCGATGTGGGCAATGCACAGCATTCGTGAAAGTGCTGGGGTACTCGATCATGCTTATATGACTGCAGTGCTTAGCGAATTATTTAAAGACTAGCCTCCAAACGAACATTAATCGATTCGTACCTCTAGCAAATCACACACACCACGCAAGGTTATGTCTATAATCTATAGCAACTAACCTATCACTACGGTGTTCTATGCTTGAAACAATCGAAACGACCATCGCAACACTCTCTGGCTGGGTGTGGGGGCCGCCGATGCTAGTGCTACTAGTAGGCACAGGTCTCTATCTCACTGTCATACTAAAAGGCCTGCAATTTCGCGCGCTGCCATTGGCATTCAGGCTCATTCTACGCAAGGACCATGGTCATCATGGCGATATCAGCCACTTCGCCGCCTTGATGACGGCGTTGGCAGCAACCGTCGGCATCGGCAATATCGTGGGCGTCGCCACAGCTATCACATTAGGCGGCCCTGGCGCCGTTTTCTGGATGTGGATGACAGGGCTGGTGGGCATGGCAACCAAATATAGTGAAGCCGTACTGGCGGTAAAATATCGCGAAAAAGGTGCTCACGGCATGCGTGGCGGGCCAATGTATTATCTGGCGAAAGGTGCAGGACTGCCATGGCTGGGGACCGTATTTGCAATCTTTACTGCCTGTGCCGCATTTGGCATCGGCAATATGACGCAGGCTAACGCGACTGCCAAGATATTTGAAACCACCTTCAATATACCAGCCGAAGTCACCGGTATTGTTCTGACACTGCTCACAGGCTTGGTTGTGATAGGCGGCATCAAATCGATTGGAAAATTCACGTCATATCTAGTCCCTTTCATGATCATCGGCTATGTCGGCGCATCATTAACCGTTCTGGCGATAAATTTTAGCGAGATTCCACATGCCTTCAGCTTAATATTTGGCAGTGCATTCTCTGCAAGTTCTGCGACTGGGGGCTTTGCAGGTGCAACGGTTGCAGCAGCAATCCGTTACGGCATCTCTCGCGGCGTGTTCTCTAATGAATCAGGACTGGGCTCCGCCCCAATCGCGGCAGCCGCCGCACGCACGCATGACCCTGTTACCCAGGCATTGGTCAGCATGACGCAAACCTTTATTGACACACTCTTCGTCTGCACCATGACCGCATTGGTGATACTGACTGCATCCAGCTGGACAGAGGGCGTAAATGCAGCGAACCTGACTAGCGCCAGCATGGCAGAAACATTAGGGAGTACTGGCAACATCATTGTTGCTATCGCCACCAGCTTATTTGCCTACTCCACACTCATCGGCTGGAATTACTATGGCGAAAAGGCTGTTGAATACCTGTTCGGTGAAAAATCCATTCGTATCTATCGTGTGATCTTCATTGTTGCCGTCATGATTGGCTCAATAGCCAGCCTGGAATTCGTATGGAACTTCTCAGACCTCATGAACGGCATGATGGCAATCCCCAACCTGATTGGTTTATTGCTATTATCAAAAGTGGTGAAAGCAGAGACTGAACGTTATTTCTCAATCACAGATTAATAAAAACCAACCATAACAGGATATCCACATGACGCAACATCGCAGCGCATGGCGAAGCCGCTGGACATTCATGCTGGCAACAGCAGGCTCAGCCATCGGTTTGGGCAATATCTGGAAATTACCCTATATGATAGGCGTCAATGGCGGCAGCGCGTTCGTACTGGTATTTATCGCCTGCATCCTCTTTGTTGGCATCCCACTGATGATGACGGAAATATTGCTGGGCCGTCGCGCCCAGCAAAATCCATTTAACGGCATGCAGACTCTGGCAAAGGAAGCCCGAGCCTCACATTACTGGAAATACCTTGGTGGCATGGGAATGATAACCGGCTTGCTGATTCTCGGCTTTTACAGCGTCATCGGGGGGTGGGTGCTGAGCTTCATTACCGAAGCTGCCAGAGGTTCGTTTACTGATGTAAACGCAACCCAGTCAACCGAGAACTTCAACAGCCTGCTTGCCTCGCCATTCACGCTATTATTTTGGCACACGGTCTTCATGTGTCTCACCATGGGCGTTGTAGCACATGGCGTGAACTCTGGACTGGAAAGAGCCAACAACATCCTGATTCCAGCGCTATTCGCAATTCTGCTTATTCTGCTTGGTTACAGCATGTCAGTAGGTGACATAAAAGCTGCATATCACTTTATGTTCACCCTGGATTTTTCAAAAATTACACCCGTTGCTGTTCTATCTGCACTTGGCCACGCCTTCTTCTCTCTCAGTCTGGGGATGGGTGCAGTCATGGTTTATGGCTCTTATTTACAACGTAACGTATCCATCGCAAGAACGACCATTTACATTGCGTTAGCAGATACCATGCTCGGCCTGCTAATAGGACTAGCCATTTATTCCCTCGTTTTTGCCAATCATTTGGAGCCTAACGCTGGACCTGGTCTGATCTTTCAAACCCTGCCAATCGCATTCGGCCATATGCCTTGGGGTAGCCTGATTGGTACACTGTTCTTCATGCTGATAGCATTCGCCGCCTGGACGTCTGCAATCTCGCTTGTTGAACCCGCGATCGCATGGTCGATAGAAAATACATCCCTTCCGCGTAAGCGGGTTGCATGGATAATAGGTGTGCTCGTTTGGCTACTGGGGGTGGCTGTCGTGCTTTCGTTCAACGAATGGCAGGACATCAAGCTTGTGTTCGGACTGAATATCTTTGAAACACTCGACAAACTGACTTCTACAATCCTATTGCCGCTTGGGGGCCTGCTAATGGCGATTTTTGCCGGCTACCATATGAGAAAAGCCCATGTGCAGGAAGAACTTAATCTTGATGACAGCAATTTCAAGCTTTGGCGTATTACCAACAATTATGTTGCCCCCATTGCCATTCTGGCAGTCTTTATGTATTTGTTCGGCTTGGTGAAATAATCTAGCAGGCTATTTCACCAAGAAAAAAGCCAGCGTTAAGCTGGCTCTTTTCTTTCTGACTTTCAAACTGTCGACATATTACAGTGACAATACCCATTGCACGATCGTTTTGATGTCAGCTTCTTTTACCTGACCACCCATTGGTGGCATTGGTGCCGGACCCCAAACACCGCTACCACCGGCTTTAACTTTAGCCACCAATTTAGCCTCAGCTGATGCATTGCCTTTGTACTTGGCTGCAACATCTTTATACGCAGGACCCATCACTGCTTTGTCTACACTATGGCAAGCCAAACAGCCGCTTTTTTGTGCGAGTGCTTTAGCTGCTGCTGCATCTACCGCGTAAGATTGTGATGCAACCAACATAGAACCAGCTGCGGCGATTGTTAATAATAATGCTTTCATGCTATCTCCTTGAATTAACGCTTAATAATATGGTGTTACAAATTTCACAACGTCGATATCATACCCATAATTTAACTTTTAACAAGTGAGCCAAGTCAAATGTAAGCATTAAATTTAACTTGGCTCACGGGTAACTGATCAATACTCCGTAAGCGTTTAACGCCTCTGCAAACCCTAACGTTGACGTCAAATGTAAAAAAGCCGCAAACAAAATTTCTACAAAGCTTCTACGCTGTACTCGACCGACATGGTATGTGTACGGTTTGGTGAAATCACCACAGAGTTTTCCAGCGCATTTGCCGTCTCTACGCAAACGGTTTTACGCCACTCATTCCCAGCACCCATATCGCCCATGGCATACGCTTTTTCCGCACCCGGTGACCAAACCACCGTAGTGTCACTGCCTGATTTACCTACACGAATCACACGGTTATAAACCGGGTCATGTACCAGACAGTCTGAATTATGATCGAGATACACACGATCAAACTCGCCATCAAATTTCAAGACATTGTGCTCAACATAACGTTTGTACTGGCGAATCTTGTCAGCAAATATGCAGTCTTGCAGACCGGTAATTCTGATATTGCCCACATCACTCACATTAAGGTAAGTGTGGAAAGCCTCACCAATCAGGAAAGGGTGATCCGCCTTATTGGTTGTGGCCAAATCGATTTTAAGACGCTTACCGATTGTCACCATCATCGTCAGCACGTATGAATAGGACAGCTGTCTTTTTGCTTCCGGCGTTTCCTGCATTTGCAGCACGATGCGTGTTGCATCGGTATCGGTTGAATCCACATCTACCAGTTGCCATGGAATCACACGCGCAAAACCATGCGGACACAAGGTGCTATCTGTCGGATGCGCACCAAACCACGGCCAGCAGATAGGTACACCGCCCCGGATCGAGCGCCCTTTTACATAGCGCGCATTGTCTGAAAGCCAAAGCACAGGCTGTTTCTCGCACTTAGGCTGCCAATGCATCACATGACCGCCTTGCAGCGCGATTTTTGCAGTTGCTAGCGGATTGTCAACTTCCAGATACTGCAGACCATTCGCATCCTCTATCACTTTGACATGTGGATGCATCGTTGAGCAACTTTCGCCCTTTTTAATAAAAATGTGGTCGTCTAGTGAGTCTAATGTCATATCTTGCCTTATCTATTCTACCAACCTGAATTCACTCAAGTTGCTTATTTCGTTCTTTCGATTTGAGAAACATCTCTCACCGCACCACGCGCCGCACTGGTGCTCATGGCAGCATACGCGCGCAAAGCAGGCGAAACTGCTCGCTCACGACTGACCGGTTTCCAGGCATCTCTGCCTTTATCTTCCATCTTGGTACGGCGATGCGATAACTCTTCATCACTGACTGCCAAATGAATCGTACGGTTAGGAATATCAATCTCAATCGTATCATTTTCTTGCACAAGGCCAATCGCGCCGCCTTCGGCCGCCTCTGGTGATGCATGACCAATACTCAAACCTGATGTGCCGCCTGAAAAACGGCCATCCGTCAGTAAAGCACAGGCCTTACCTAACCCTTTAGACTTGAGATAAGAGGTCGGATACAACATCTCCTGCATACCCGGCCCGCCACGCGGCCCTTCATAACGAATCACCACCACGTCACCCGCTACAATCTTATCGGCAAGAATCGCCTCAACTGCAGCATCCTGGCTTTCAAATATCCGTGCACGGCCGGTAAATTTCAAAATACTGTCATCCACACCCGCAGTCTTAACGATACAGCCATCCAGCGCAATATTGCCGTAGAGCACAGCCAGACCGCCATCTTGCGAGTAGGCATGGGCCTTGTCACGAATACAGCCTTCGGTACGGTCATCATCCAGCGTAGGGTACAGCATGCTTTGTGAGAATGCGATTGTGGTTGCAATACCACCTGGTGCAGCACGATAGAACTTCTTCACATCTTCATTATCAGTGACTTTAATATCCCACTGGTCCAGTGCATCGCCCAATGTCGCGCTGTGCACCGTTGGCGTATCACGGTGAATCACACCGGCACGATCCAACTCACCTAAAATACCCATCACGCCACCCGCACGGTGTACGTCTTCCATGTGATACTTAGCCGTTGCAGGCGCAACTTTACTTACACACGGCACTTTGCGCGAGATGCGGTCGATATCACTCATGGTGAAATCCAAACCCGCCTCATGTGCAGCTGCCAGCAAATGCAATACTGTATTGGTTGAGCCGCCCATGGCCACATCAAGGCTCATGGCATTCTCAAAAGCCTTCAGATTAGCAATACTGCGCGGCAATACTGTGTAGTCATCCTGCTCATAATGACGTTTTGCCAACTCAACAATCAAGCGGCCCGCTTTTAAGAACAACTCCTTGCGTGCAGAATGCGTAGCCAAGGTTGAGCCATTGCCGGGCAAACTCAAACCTAAAGCTTCAGTCAAACAGTTCATTGAGTTAGCCGTAAACATGCCAGAACATGAGCCGCAGGTTGGGCAGGCGGAGCGCTCAATCGCCTGTGTCTCGGCATCACTCACGTTGCTGTCAGCCGCTGCCACCATTGCATCCACCAAATCAAGTTTGTGTGCATTGCCTTGCCAGTTGACTTTACCCGCTTCCATCGGGCCACCTGACACAAACACCACCGGAATGTTCAGACGCAATGCCGCCATCAACATGCCAGGGGTGATTTTGTCACAGTTGGAGATACACACCAGCGCATCTGCACAGTGTGCGTTCACCATATACTCCACGCTATCGGCAATCAAATCGCGGCTGGGCAAGCTATACAGCATGCCGCCATGGCCCATGGCAATGCCGTCATCCACCGCGATGGTATTGAACTCTTTTGCCACGCCGCCGGCCTTTTCAACCTCACGCGCAACTAACTGACCCATGTCTTTTAAATGTACGTGGCCAGGGACGAACTGTGTGAAGGAATTGGCAATCGCGATGATTGGCTTATCAAAGTCACCATCTTTCATGCCGGTAGCACGCCACAGTGCGCGAGCCCCTGCCATGTTGCGGCCGTGAGTAGTGGTATGGGAACGATAAACAGGCATGGTGAGAATCCGTGTATGTATTAAATATATTTAAAGGTGTAATTTTAGACTAGCTAGCGCTAACTAGCCAAAGAAATATGCAGTTAAAAACCATCTTTGTGCTGAATTTTTGCGTATCCAATGGTTAGTAAGGACATATACGAAACTGAGTTTTTTGTGGTGTTGTGGTGTTTTATTGTTGTTATTTGTTGCAGCGCTAAATTGCAGTTCTATTGTTGCGCCATGCCAACCAATCGCTCAGTAGGCACGTGTGTTATTTTACCTTTGTTTACAAGGTTTCTATGTTGCCAGTATTTCCCATGCCTAAGGATTACTGTATCCTTTGTGCTAACCAGTCAGCCTGAACCGCCTCTTAATGACTTTCAAAGAGATTGATATGGATGCAAATTTTTGGCACAGAAAATGGGAAGAGAGTGACATCTCTTTTCATCAGAACGAAGTCAATCCATTATTGGTGCAACATTTTAAAACGCTGTCTTTAGCCAAGGGGAGCCGTGTATTTTTACCGTTATGCGGCAAAACACGCGACATAGCCTGGCTGCTGGCTCACGGCTATGCGGTTGCAGGGGCTGAATTAAGCAAAATAGCAGTTGAACAGCTATTTGCTGAACTAGGCATGACGCCCAACATATCCAACCTCGGTGAACTGGTTCATTACAGCGCTGCCAATATCGATATATTTTCTGGGGATATATTTCACCTGCCTAGTCGCCTGCTTGGCTTGGTAGATGCAGTTTACGACCGGGCGGCATTGGTGGCACTGCCTTTGAAAATGCGCCGCCAATACACGGCGCACCTGATACATATTACGAACAAGGCACCGCAGTTGGTCATTTGTTATGAATACGATCAAGCCATGCTCGATGGTCCGCCATTTTCTATCAGTGCGGAAGAAATACATCAGCATTATTCGGAGCATTATGAATTAACGCTTATTGCAAACACCAGCCTCCCGGGCGGTTTAAAAGGCAAGTGCGCGGCAATAGAAAATGTTTGGCTGCTTAAGAAAGATTAACACGCACATCATTCAAGCGATAGATTTCGTATGCATCTGACAGGCCAAGCAAGCAACCCGGAATGTGATACAAGCCAGGCACTTGTAATTAAAACCACAGCTTATATACTGAATGGGACACTCAGCGAGGCCTATATCAAATGTGGCAATATGGTCTAAAAATCGTACTCTCTGCACTCATCATTGTTGCGGTGGCGGAGCTTGCCAAACGCAATTCATTTTGGGGTGCAGCATTGGCCTCATTACCGATGACCTCGGTTCTGGCTTTTATTTGGCTTTATCTCGACACCGGTGATGTCGAACGCGTAGCATCCTTATCGTATGGCATATTCTGGCTGGTATTACCCTCATTGACCCTATTTATCGCATTACCCCTATTACTCAGGGTCGGCTTTAATTTCTGGTTAAGTCTGGCAGTATCGTGCGGCGCGACAGCCATTGCATATCTTGGCATGCTCAAGATGCTCAGTGCACTGGACATTAGGATCTAAACATTTTGTGTAAGGAAAAATTAAATTCGCCCAGTTGGGCACTTTAATCTCAAATACAAGGTCACAAAGTGATCAAAAAATTATAAGAATCCTACATGCAAGCGTTAAAACTGTCGGAACTCATCGGCGCACTGAGTCATGCTCTCAATATTACCGAGGAACAACCTGAAGGTCATTGCAATGACAGTCGAATGACCTTATCGCGGCGCTATCCCGGTGGTTAAAACATTATCTATGATGGCAGAAAGCGCGGGGCACTGCGATTGACGAAAAATGCTTGGCGCATCTAAAGATGCATTATCAAAAGTAATCCGGAATTCTTCCCTGAATAAATACCGCGCTTTAGATTTTTCCAATCATTATTATTTTAATTCACCATTCACCCATTAAAATTTAGGTAAAATTCAGTTCCTAACTTACCACCGACCATCCTATGTTTGTACATCCACAGTTTGACCCCATCGCAATCCACATTGGCTCCTTTGGTATTCACTGGTATGGCTTGATGTATCTGCTGGGTTTTTTAGCGTTTCTAGCCTTGGGAAAATGGCAAATCAACCACCGTAAATGGCATGGCTGGACCATCCCCATGCTGGATGATGCGTTATTTTACGGCGCACTCGGAGTGATATTAGGGGGCCGCCTAGGCTATGTGTTGTTTTACCAGTTCGATTACTTCATACAGCATCCTATGGAAATATTTGCCGTATGGCAGGGCGGCATGAGCTTTCACGGCGGCTTTTTAGGGGTGTTGGTTGCCATGTGGCTATTTGGCAGAAAATATCATCTTAAATGGCTAGGCATTATGGACTTTGTCGCCCCACTGGTACCTATCGGTTTAGGCGCTGGACGCATGGGTAACTTTATTAACGCTGAACTATGGGGAAGAGCCACAAACTCAAACTTCGGCATGATTTTTCCGAATGTAGATAACATACTGCGCCACCCATCACAGCTTTATGAGTTCACGCTGGAAGGAATCGCGCTGTTTCTGATGCTATGGATTTATTCAGCTAAGCCACGTGCTACAGGCACCATTTCCGCCTTGTTTTTAATAGGTTACGGCAGCTTTAGATTTCTAGTGGAGTACACACGTGAGCCAGATGCTTATCTAGGCCTGCTCTCCATGGGCTTGAGCATGGGGCAATGGCTAAGCTTGCCAATGGTACTCGCCGGCATTGGCATGTTTGTGATTTGTCAAAAACGACAAGCTTGATGAAGTTTCATCAGAAACAAACCTGAATATTTAATGTTTTATTCAAAAGCCTGCTTCGATCGCAGGCTTTTTGTCGAAAATATTTTAATATAATTCAATCAGTTATCTTAACAAACACACCTTACCGATAAAAACATTGCCATCTGGCACAACGATTGCTTGAATCACTATACCAATATCTGATTCAAGCAAGTTGAGGTGTGTGATGATTATTCAATTCTTAAAATCTTTTCTTTCCAAAAGAGAGGATACACAAAAACCGGTAGCCCCAGCGTTCAATATTACTGAAAACGCCCCGTTAAAATCTGATTTTGAAGTGACTGAATTAAGCTATGAAGAATACGTCAGAATCATGGGGCAAGACAGAAGACAGGCCACAACGTACGTCAGCCACGAGCGCAGAAACCCGGCGCGTCAGGCAAGCGCTTAATTGAGTTTAATTCAATTCATTAAAAAAAATCTGCCTTTGATTGGTCACGCATGATTTTAATCATGCCCGCCTGATTCAAGCCGAACTGCTGTTCTATCGCCTCAAATGGTGTGTGGGTCTTCCCAAGCCATCTCAATCACCCGGGAAATATCAGATTGAGTCAACGTACCTAACGAGTGCTTTAACAGCAACGCTTCACACCCTTCCATTTGTCATCCTGCCACAACCTAAAAAATTCTTTACGGGAAAGTGGCGGGGGTGCATCTACAGTTGCCTGATGAAACTCGACATGATGCTTCAGGTATTGTTCATATGCATCATCACCCGATAAGCGACGGAAAAGATGCCATAAATGTCTTAATTTTTTCAACATAGGGAACCTCCATCAATCACGCACCCAGTTTTCTACCAACCGGCTTGGCTCACGTGGCACTTCAGATAACTTCAACACAGGCTTACCGGCAAGATAACGCGCGCACAAGAGCAGCATATCAACCAGCACCACCCATAACACCACCACAAAAAACATCGTCAAATAGGCATCCAGATGTTGATTGAATATCAGTTGAGGTGCTACTGCGGCCTTATCAGTAGGCAAAGCACCCGCTGCCAGTTTTGTGGCCATGTCGTTTGCCGCTGCAAAGAAACCTACTCGCACATCCGCACTGAATATCTTTTCATATGCCGCTGTCGTCGTAACGGTTACCAGCCAAGCCAGCGGCAACCCTGTTACCCATGCATACCTCAACTTACCGGACTTCACTAAAATACCCGTTGCTACACATAAGGCAATCGCTGCGAGCATTTGGTTCGCAATACCAAACAAGGGCCACAAAATATTCACACCACCGTTTGGATCGATCACGCCAATATACAAGAAGTACCCCCAACCCGCGACCACGATACTGCTGGTGAATATCACCGAAGGCGTATAGGAAGTTTCCCCCAGTTTTTTGTTAAAGTTACCCAGCATATCCTGCAACATGAAGCGACCTACACGAGTACCGGCATCAAGCGTGGTTAAAATAAAGATCGCCTCGAACATAATTGCAAAGTGATACCATAGCGCCAGCAGATGCTTACCAAATGCGCTACCGAATATACTCGCCATGCCTACAGCCAAACTAGGTGCTCCACCTGTTCGGGCAAACAGGGTACTTTCACCCATGTCGCTTGCCAGCTGCTGCATCTGCTCGACGGTCACAGAAAAACCCCAACTGTTAACCTTGGCCACTGCGTCGACTGCTTCTTTCCCCACCACACCCGCAGGACTATTGATTGCAAAGAAAACACCTGGCTCTAGCACAGTCGCTGCGATCATGGCCATGATCGCCACAAAACTTTCCAGTAACATGCCGCCATAGCCTATCATGCGGATATCACGCTCATTACTGAGTAATTTTGGCGTCGTGCCAGATGAGATCAGCGCATGGAAACCGGAAATTGCACCGCAGGCAATAGTAATAAATACAAACGGAAATAATTTGCCGCCAAATATTGGCCCAGTACCATCAACGAACTGCGTCACTGCGGGCATATGGATATCCGGCCGTAAAATCACGATTGCGATTGCCAGCAAGAGAATCGTGCCCAACTTCATAAAAGTGGATAGATAGTCACGCGGCGCAAGCAGTAGCCATACCGGCAACACCGCAGCAGCAAAACCATAAATAATAATCGCATATGCCAGCGGCAAGCCATCATGGTCAAACCACGTACGCAAAGTTTCATGATGGTCGATCCAACCTCCTGCAAACACCGAGAACAATAGCAGACCCACACCAATTGCAGAGGCCTCCAACACACGTCCGGGGCGAATGTTACGCATATACAGGCCAACAAACATCGCAATCGGAATCGTCGCTGCCACTGTAGAGGTTGCCCATGGGCTATGCTTCATGGCGTTGACCACTACCAAGCCCAGCACCGCAATCAGAATAATCATAATCATGAAGGTGCCAACCAATGCCGCCGTGCCCCCAACTGCGCCAATCTCATCACGCGCCATTTGCCCCAAGCTGCGTCCGTTGCGACGGGTTGAGAAAAACAGCGTGACCATATCCTGCACGGCCCCGCCCAATACAGCACCAATCAGAATCCACAGTGTCCCCGGCAAATAGCCGAACTGCGCCGCTAAGGTAGGCCCAATCAGTGGCCCAGGCCCTGCAATGGCAGCAAAATGATGCCCGAACACAATCCATTTATTGGTCGGAATAAAGTCCCGTCCGTTATCCAGCCGTTCTGCAGGCGTGGCACGTGTTTCATCAATCACCAGCACTTTTGCGGCAATCCAGGCCGAATAGAATCGATAGGCGATTGCATAAATACACACTGCCGCTGTAATCAGCCAAAGCGCATTGATACTCTCGCCACGATTCAACGCAATTCCAGCAAGAGCAAATGCAGCCAGTACCGCAACTAAAATCCAGAAAATAGTTTTGATTGTTCTATTCATTTAATTTATTCTCTACTTAAAACCAGCGCATCAATATCACCATGCAAACCGAAAGCGCGCTTGCAATCTAGCTCAATAGCCAGCCTAGCCACACTGCCGAGACTTGTATAGCGAGCCCCAGAATCACTTTCTTTGCAAATTGCCGATTACCGGTAACGATTGCAGTAATGGCTTTAGATATTGCGTTAACCGTAAAGGCTACCAGTATCGCCACCGCCGCGTTGGCCGGTGTGATTTTCCCTGCCGCAGATAATGATGCTGCAGAAATACTCGCAGCATGTGCATCAGCCATACCCGCCACGCCAGAGGCCAAAACAACCCCGGTCTGACCAAACCAGAATTTAAGGGCAGCCGAAGCAATCAATACCACCGCGATTACAGCTGCGAGCATTAGTGCCGTTTTTACACTGAACGAACGATCCAGCTTACTCAGTTCCGCACCGTCATTACGGAGTGACGTTAATGTAACGACAAGCCCATACAACCCTATCGTCACACCTCCTAAGACCAATGGTACCGCAAGTACATGTAAGGTAGGCAAATCTACGGCAACCAATAGCATCGTCAAAAAGAGGATCGTAGCCAAGCTGGATAAAGTCGCCCCAGCAACCGCACCGCTCATCAAATCTGGCATGGTACGTACACGTGCACCCATGGCACCGATCGTTGCAATACTTGAAATAAAACCGGACACCAGTCCAACCAAAGGCAAACCGGCTCTACTTCCCAACAGACGTAATGCAAGGTGACCTAGTGCACCGATAAACATGACAAGTATCACTACCAGCCACAAATTTCTTGGGTTCACTGCATCAAATGGACCAATCAACTCATTAGGCACTAACGGCAATACAATCAACGTAGCAGCTGCAAGCGTCAGGAAATCCATCATTTCCTCTTTTGTGACTGCACCACGTACGAACCAGTGAATCGGCTCTTTGGCGGCCAGCAATATTGCCGCCGCCACTGCCAAACTGGCAGAAAGCGAGGCATCACTCATCGCCAGCGCCCCGAGAATGAGGGTAAAAATCAGACTGACTTGCGTCGTTAAACTTGGGTCTTCGTCCTGGCTCACAACACTCGTGGTCGCTACAAAAACTGTCACGCAAACAATTGATGCCACAAGTAACCAGAAATTCACCGAAACACTGACAGCACCGAGTAGAGAGGCGATGGTAAAAGTACGCACGCCGGCAATTGAGCTACTACCTATCCCGCTGCGTCTGCGCTCACCAACGTCAACTTTCTTACGCTCCCGCTCTGCACCTATCAGCAAGCCTATACCCAAAGCTACTGCCAGATTAAGCCAATGTGCCTGATCAATCATCCTGCAATTCCCTCATGTTGTTACAGCAAACCACGCTCGGCAAAAGATAATGCCTGATTACCCGCTACGATAAAATGATCCAGCACACGAACATCCACTAATGCCAACGCCTGTTTCAGTTGTTGCGTAAGTAGCTCATCCGCTGTGCTTTGCTGTGCAATACCCGATGGGTGATTATGTGCAAAAATCACACCGGCTGCATTGTGATGGATCGCACGCTTCACCACCTCGCGCGGATAAACGCTGGTTTGTGTGAGCGTACCACTAAATAGCTCCTCAGTGGCGCTCAGGCGATTCTGTGGATCCAAAAACATCACCAGAAACACTTCCCGGGTCAGTGCACCTAACCTCAGCACTAGATAATCCCTAACCTGCTGCGGTGAACTATAAATGTCACGCTGCTGCATTTGTTCATTAAGCGCTCGCCGACTCATCTCAAAAATTGCCTGCAACTGTACGAACTTACTGCTACCGATTCCATGCACCTGACTTAATTCATGCTCTGTTGCCGCAAATATCGCATTCAAGCTGCCAAACTGGTTCAATAAATCACGGGCCAGGTCAACCGCACTCTTGCCGACCACCCCCACACGTAAGAATATGGCAAGCAACTCTGCATCCGATAAGGCTCCTGCGCCAAGCTCAATCAGCTTTTCACGCGGGCGCTCGCTCGCTGGCCAATCGGTAATTGCCATTATTTTAACCATCCAATCTCGCGTGCAGTCTTTCCCCCCAACAGTGTATGTTTCAAACTCCTCGGAATCACTGCTTCAGATTCACTGACAGGGATGCGCCCACCCATCAACTCAGCAAAATCCTGCGGATAAAGCGGTGCCTTTCCCGGTTCGGCAAAGCCGTCAGGATAAATTGGCAAGTTGCTGCTCATGTCATATTTATCAGTGGCATTCAAAGTATGTAAAAGCTCATGTGCCGTAATCACCAAGTTCTGTTTGGCATAGGTTGCATCGCCATACACATTCACCCGACCGATTCGACCCTTGCTGAGCGCGGTTGAATGGCTCAGATTTGAATGCATCTCCGGGTCATGATAAAGCAGATACAAACGCATGTCCGGCTTAACATTGACCTTGGGGCTGTTTGACCAGGCAAAAGCTCTGAATTTCAAACTCCAGAGTATCGTACTGAATACACGCCCATCCGTTGGCAGCTCTGGTGGTACTTCATCTACCTGCGCACCTAGCTGTATTTCAATCGGGCGTCGCATTCCCAAACCATACGGCTCAGCTTCTTCAGCAAAATACTCCGCAATCGGCTCAAAATCCTCACGTGTCAGCGTACGCAAGTAGGCACTCACTTTCGCACTACCGTCAGCATTCACCGGATAGATAGCCACGTACATATTACGTTTCCACTCCAGATCAGCCTTATCTAACCAGGTCTGCTGTACAACAGCTGCTAAAATCAGCAATAACACAATGATTCTAAAGTTGCGCCACATGGATCATCAGTCTTTCACAAATGTATATCAGCAGAAAATCTGGGTTAAAATGAAAGCATTACATAAATTAACCTTAAGTGTTTCATAAATTCACGCAATTATGCAAAAAAACAAATCTATCGTATTGGGCATCACTGGCGGAATTGCAGCTTACAAAGCGGCAGAGCTTGCACGCCTGCTGATAAAGTCCAACATAGATGTTCAGGTCGTCATGACCGAGGCCGCCTGCCAGTTCATCAGCCCCGTCACCATGCAAGCGCTCTCGGGCAAACCTGTATATACCGGCATGTGGGATGCCTCTATCCCTAATGGCATGCCGCATATCGAACTCAGCCGTTCAGCAGATGCGATTGTTATTGCTCCGGCCAGTGCAGACTTCGTCGCCAAACTTGTTCACGGCCGTGCCGATGATTTGCTATCCACATTATGTTTAGCACGCGACTGCTCCTTGCTGGTAGCACCTGCAATGAATAAACAGATGTGGGAAAAACCCGCCACACAGCGCAATATTGCACAATTAAAAGCCGATGGCATTGCCATACTCGGCCCTGATAGCGGCGAACAAGCCTGCGGCGAAATCGGCTTGGGCCGCATGCTGGAAGCTGAAGACCTGCTCACCCTGATCAAAGCGCACTTTCAGCCCAAACTGCTGAAAGGCAAAAAAATACTCATTACAGCCGGCGCTACGCTTGAAATGATAGATCCAGTGCGAGCCATTACCAATTTAAGCAGTGGGAAAATGGGCTACGCCATCGCGCAGGCCGCCTGTGAAATGGGTGCGGACGTCACACTGGTGAGCGGCGTAACTGCGCTAAAACCACCCATGGGCGTTAATACGATATTTGCCACCAGTGCAGACGCAATATACCAAAGCGTGATGCAACAGCTCGCAACGCTAAAGCTGGGCCCCAAAGACATTTTTATCGGCGTCGCTGCCGTGGCGGATTACAGCCCAACAAACACCAGCACACAAAAGATCAAGAAAAGTGAGTCATCACTCACCATAGAACTCAAACCCAATAAAGACATCTTGGCCGACGTGGCAAGCCTACCTGATGCACCATTCTGCGTAGGGTTTGCTGCCGAAACTGAAAAACTGCTTGAATATGCCGAAGCAAAGCGCCGGAAGAAAAAGCTGCCTCTGATTGTCGCCAACCTGACGAGCGATGCCATGGGCAGCGATGATAACAGTGTGATTTTATTGGACAAAAATGGCGCTCATCCATTAGAATGTGCACCGAAAATAGAAATTGCGCGATTGCTATTGCAGCATACAGTCAACCTGCTATAAATCCCCAGATTGATTTAAAACACGGCTAAATTTTGCCCATGGCAACATTGCTAAACATCATCATTTTTCTTGCCATTGGCTAGATTTGATACTTGATAAATACAAGCTCGTTAAATCATGAAAATACTGATTTCATGATGCATTTTTAGCAATAGAATCAAGCTTAACAAATACACGTAAAGAAATTAAGGTTAATCATGTCACACTCAAATGCTTTCAAATTGAAGTTGCTATCTGCTGCGGTCATCAGCACCTTTGGTCTCACAAATAACGCGGCTGCAGAAGAAACATCTACGCAGCAAATCAATATGGCGCCGGTAGTCGTTACCGCTACCCGCGTTGAGCAAAACAGCTTTGATTTGCCAGTAGCAATTGATACTGTTGACTTGGAAGATATTCAGGCCGGACAACTGCAAATGCAGCTTTCAGAAAGCTTAATTCGCGTACCAGGCATTAGCGCACAAGACCGTACCAATCAATCTCAAGACCCCAAAATCTCTACACGTGGCTTTGGTGCGCGCTCCAACTTTGGAGCGCGTAGCATCCGCATTTATGTTGATGGTATTCCACTCACGATGCCGGACGGCCAAGGTCAACCAGGTATCGTGGACTTGTCTGGCATTCGCAACATCGAGGTCATGCGTGGACCGTTCTCAGCCCTATATGGAAACTCTTCCGGCGGCGTGATCCAGCTGCTCACAGAAAGAGCACCTGCAACACCAAAAGTTGGTGCAACTGTGATGTTTGGCAGCTTCGATACCAAACGACAGATTGTAGAAGCAGCTGGCACAGCAGAAAATATCGAATATTTCGTCAGCACATCTAACTTTGAAACCAATGGCTACCGTGACCATGATTCTGGTCAAAAACAAGCCGCGACTGCCAACCTCAAATTTAACATCAGTGATGCAACAAAACTGACTGCTTTAGTTAACTGGTTTGACCAGAAGGCGGAAGACCCATTAGGCCTGACACGCGCAGAAGCTTTCTCTGACCCGGAAATTGCAGCACCCGCTGCTATAACCTCCAATACACGCGTTTACCGGCGCCACACACAAGCAGGGTTTAATCTTAGCCATGCATTTAATGAGAACAATACACTGAATGTAATGACTTACGTCGGCACACGCTATAACGAGCAGTACCTGTCACTTGTTTCATCCCCCCCAGTCAATGCCAATGGCCGCGCCAGCATGATTGACCGCGATTTTTGGGGCAGCGATATACGCTGGGACAACAAAGGCATGCTTTTCACCATGCCTTACAATATCAGCCTAGGGCTCAACTACGGCAAAATGAACGACGCCAGAACCGACATTAATGCTGATAACGGCGTTCAACGACCAGTTGGCGCGACACGCAGACTGAATCGAGATGAGGATAACATCGCCAGTAACTTTGACCAATACATTCAAGGTAAATTGAGCATTACCGACAAAATGGATATTCACGCCGGTGCTCGCCATTCAAAGGTAAAAATGAAGGTTGAAGATAACTTCTTGACCGGAACAGGCAGTAATGGTGACAACGGCGGCTCAACCGAATACCAGAAAACTACGCCGGTGATTGGCGCAGTATGGAAAATAACTCCAACCTTTAACCTGTATGCCAACTATGGCCGTGGTTTTGAAACACCCACATTTTTTGAACTGGCTTTTAACTCAACCGCAACAACTGCCACACCCAATCTTGGCTTAAAACCAAGCGAAAGCAGTAACTATGAAATTGGTGCAAAAGCCTTTGTCGCCGACAACACTCAGGTCAATCTAAACATCTTCAGAATCAACATCAAAGATGAACTTACAGTAGCCCAGAACTCAGGCGGCAGAAGTGTCTTCACAAATGCTAATGACAGCAAGCGTACTGGCATGGAACTCTCAATAGACTCACAGTTTGAGAATAATATTTCCACCTATTTTTCGTACACATTACTTAATGCCAAGTATGACTCGACATTCAACTCGCCATTCTTGGGGTCGATTGAATCAGGGAATAGAATTCCAGGTACCTATCGCAACCAAATCTATGGTGAAGTTGCCTGGAAATATGCACCTCTAGGCTTCAACGTAGCATTCGAAGGCCGCCACAATAGCAAAGTGTATATTGACGATATCAACACGAAAACCGCTCCGTCATACACAATATTCAACATTCGTACGGGGTTTGAGCAAAACCTTGCAAACTGGAACTTCAAAGAGTACTTACGTGTAGAAAATATGTTTGATAAAGAATATATTGGCTCAGTTAGAATCAATGACGCAAGACCATACGAACCAGCTGCAGATAGAAACTACCTGCTCGGGTTAAGCGCCAGCTATAAGTTCTAATCGACCATTTGTTTGATTAAAAGCCAGTAATCAATTACTGGCTTTTTTATTACTCATATTTAGTGTTTAATACACGCTTACTCCAACCAACAACAACATTGTTATGTCTATCTTAATTGACCTAAAAATTCTGGATGACCGCCTGCGTAGCCAGTTTCCCACCTATGCCACCCCCGGTTCTGCCGGCTTGGACCTACGTGCCTGCATAGATGCCACCATCACTTTGCAGCCAGGTGAAACTACGCTCATCCCCACCGGCATGGCGATTCATATTGATAACACCTACTATGCCGCACTCATTCTGCCGCGCTCAGGCCTTGGCCATAAGCATGGTATTGTGCTCGGCAATCTGGTTGGCTTGATTGATTCTGACTACCAGGGTCAACTCATGGTGTCATGCTGGAATCGCGGCAATACTGCATTTGAGCTCAACCCTATGGAGCGCATCGCGCAACTGGTGATTGTGCCTGTGATGCAGGCTGAATTTCATGTAGTAGATGATTTCGATACTTCAGAACGCGGCGAAGGTGGGTTTGGCAGCACCGGCAAACATTAACGATAAATACATTTTAAATTACTAAGGGCGCTTCTATACATGCAGAGTTTGGGATGCAGCACAAGGCGCACGGAACACAGAAACCGAGATAGTATGGACTATACAGCGAGGTTACGAGCACCGCGCAACACAGTAATGCACCCAAAGAATGTATTTATAGAAATGGCCTTAAAAGAAACGCATATTTAGCTTGAAAGAAGTAATCGTTATAGTCTATAATCACGCTCTTTCTCAAAAATAGAGTTCTTGGAGATAACCATGGCACGTGTATGTCAGGTAACAGGCAAAAAGCCAATGGTGGGTAACAATGTTTCTCACGCACAAAACAAAACAAAACGTCGCTTCCTGCCTAATTTGCAAAACCGCAAATTCTGGGTTGAAAGCGAAAATCGTTGGGTAAGTTTACGTATTACTAACGCTGCTTTGCGTACAATCGACAAAAACGGTATTGATGCTGTTTTGGCTGATTTACGTGCTGCTGGCGAGAAAATCTAAGGGTAGATCATCATGCGCGAAAAAATCAAATTAGAATCTAGTGCTGGTACAGGTCACTTTTATACCACTACTAAAAACAAACGTACTATGCCAGGCAAATTGGAAATCAAAAAATTTGATCCAGTTGCTCGCAAACACGTAATGTACAAAGAAACAAAACTGAAATAATTATTTATTTTGGTAATAAAAAAGCCTGCTGATTAGCAGGCTTTTTTATTACGCTTTACCCATCCAACTATTCAGTAACTTGGTTACCTAGAATGCGAATTTCCCTCTGCGGGAATGGTATGACAATCTTATTCGCCTGAAATGCACGCCAAACATCCAAATAAACTTCAGACTGCAGCGATGCAGAGCCCTCTTCTGGGTCTGGAATCCAGACTGAAAGCATCAGGTCGATACCACTTTCACCAAAGCCTTTAATCTGCACCGCAGGTTCAGGCTCAACCATAATTCGCGGATGCTTCACCGCAACATCTTTCAACAATTGCATCGCCAGTTCTAAAGGACTGTCGTAACTTACCTGAATGGGCATCTGCACTCTGGCTTTATGCTCGGTAAACGAATGATTGATTACCGGGTTGGTGATCAATGTCTCATTCGGAATAATCACTTCGGTACCATCAAGCTTACGCAGCACTAAATAACGTGTACGCAAATCGCTCACCACGCCATAATGACTGTCTACGGTCACGACATCGCCTATCTGCATGGACTTATCCAGCAGGATAATAAAACCGCTCACATAGTTACTTGCGATGCGCTGCAAGCCAAACCCTAGGCCAACACCCAATGCCCCGCCAAACACTGACAGCATGGTGATATCCAGGCCCACAGCAGACAATGCAATAAGCACTGCGATAAATAGCAGCAATACGCGCAACAGCTTGGAGAACACCACACGCAGGTTCATATTGATATCCTGCGCACGCATCAATCGGTTTTCCACCAGGCGGCTAATCCATAACGCAATGAATATCGTGACGATAATCGTCAGTAGCGCCTGCAACACCTGCAACAGATTGACAGGGCTTTTGCCAACATTGAATTTAATGCTTTCCAGTGTGTTGAATATTTCTGGAAGTAAACCACTCAAATGTAAGGCCATCAGTATCCAGATTAATCCGGCGATACTATTCTCGAGCGTTTTAAGAAAACCGCCTGGCGCAATGATATAGCGCACCGCATAAACCAGCAGTCGAATGACAGCCATCGCCAGCAGCAGCCTGCTTGCCAAATGCAGCATGCTGGTATGCTGCCAGTGTTCAATCATCCACTTGCCTGTCAGCACAAAAACAAGTGTCGACAAAGGAAACAATACGCGATTAATAGCACCAATACCCAATTTCCAGTTTTCTGGAGCGTTACGCATGACATAGGCGCGCAAGGCGCCATTAATTGTCCAGGCAACAGCACATGATGCCACTATGATTAAAAGCTGCCACAGAGCCGCTTGTGTAGAAATATCAGCAAGTATTTCCTGCCAAACTAACTGGATGTTTTCATTCATGTTCAGTAGTTACGCCTTGAAATAAATGGATAGATTATAAAAGGAAGATCGTTGCTAATCCGAGAAATATAAAAAAGCCGCCACTATCCGTCACAGCAGTAATCAGAACACTGGAACCTACGGCGGGATCGCGCCCTATCCTATTCATCATTAAAGGTATCATCACCCCCATGAACGCCGCTAGAAGCAGGTTAAGCGTCATTGCAGCCATCATCACCAACCCTAATTGATAATTGCCATACAGCGCAAAAGCAATGCCGCCAAGCACGCCACCCCACAGCAGCCCGTTTAGCAGTGACACCCCCATTTCCTTAGTGATGAGAGAGTGCATATTATGAGAAGCGACTTGGCCCAAGGCTAAACCGCGAACGATCATGGTCGTCGTCTGGTTACCTGAGTTACCACCAATACCTGCCACGATAGGCATAAGCGCTGCCAGTGCCACTATTTTCTCAATCGAGCCTTCAAATAGACCAATCACACGCGAAGCAACGATTGCTGTGACCAGATTGATCGCCAGCCACGCCCAACGGTTCTGCACAGAAGTCCATACGGACGCAAAGAAATCCTCTTCTTCGCGCAGACCCGCCATAGACAGCATGTCGCTTTCAGCTTCCTCACGAATCAAATCCATGACAGCATCCACAGTCACACGCCCGACGAGCTTGTTATTTTCATCCACTACCGGCGCAGTTACCAGATCATAGCGCTCAAATGCCTTGGCCGCTTCATCCGCGATATCCTCAGGGTGGAACACAACGGCATCCTCTGACATCACGTCAGCAACTTTTGCATCCAGATCACTGACTACCAGGCGTTTTAACGGCAACACACCATGCAGCACATCATCGCGATCAACTACAAACAATTTATCCGTATGGTCTGGCAGCGCACCAAGACGCCGCATATACCTTAAAGCAACCTCTAGCGTGATGTCCTCACGTATCGTGACGATATCAAAGTCCATAATCGAACCTACGGCATCGTCAGAGTACGACAGCGCTGACTGCAATCGCGCACGGTTTTGCGCATCCAGACTATCCAGCAGGTCTTGCAGAACATCTTTTGGCAGGTCTGGTGCCAGATCAGCCAATTCATCGGTATCGAGTTGCTCGGCAGCAGCAAGCAACTCTTCAGAGTCCATGTCTGCAATAAGTGTCTGACGTACAGCGTCTGACACTTCAAGCAGAATCTCGCCATCGCGCTCGGCCTTCACTAACTCCCAAACATCCAGACGCTGCTCTAGCGGCAACGCTTCCAGAATATAGGCAACGTCAGCGGGATGCAGCTGATCGAGCTTATTTTGAAGTTCAGTTAGATTTTGTTTGTGTACGAGAGATTCAACAAGCTCATGATTTGGCATCTCCTGATTGTGAACAAGGTTCTCTACCAGCTTGTGTTTTTCCAAAAGCGTTATCACCTGTTGCAGGTTTTCGCTTAAACTATCTTTGGATTCTTGAATATCTGCCATGTTGACCTGTATAAATGATTGCAACTACCAACTACATTACGCTAGGAATACGCCATTATGATTTATTTAGAGGCCAACTCACAACCCTTGCCAAAAATATACTGCAAATAATCGCAAGATTGGCAATACCACCCTGGCATTAAAAGGCACTAACAATGCTTGAACTCAACCTTTACTCCACCTCTCACTGCCATTTATGCGAGCAAGCCGAGTCGCTGCTCATGAGCCTATCAGAACAATATGACATTCAATGGCACACTATTGAGATAACTGAAGACGACAAGCTCATGCAAATGTACGGGGTAAAGATCCCTGTCATTAAACGCACAGACAACAATAATGAATTAAACTGGCCGTTCACGTCAGAACAGTTAATACGATTCTTAAGTGAATAAAACAAAAGCCAGCATTAAGCTGGCTTTTTTGACTTACCTATCGAGTAACTTACTCAGCTACTACAGCCTCAGCAGTTGTATCTGGACGATCAACCAGCTCAACTAGAGCCATAGGGGCATTGTCACCATTACGGAAACCGCATTTCAGGATACGCAGGTAACCGCCGTTACGTGTATTGTAACGTGGGCCCAGTTCACCGAACAACTTACCAACGATGTCACGGTCACGTAAGCGATCGAACGCTAAACGACGATTTGCCAAAGTTGCAGTTTTACCCAATGTAATTAAAGGCTCTGCGAATTTACGCAATTCTTTTGCCTTTGGCAACGTGGTTTTAATGATCTCGTGACGCAACAAAGATGCTGTCATGTTACGGAACATCGCTGCACGATGGCTGCTAGTACGATTTAATTTACGATTGCTATTACCGTGACGCATAGTAATTCCTTAAAGTTTCTTTAACCTAAATAGTCAGCTTATAACTTAAGCTTTTTCCAGGCCAACTGGTGGCCAATTTTCTAATTTCATACCCAATGTCAAGCCACGAGTAGCCAAGACATCTTTGATTTCATTCAGTGATTTACGGCCCAAGTTTGGCGCTTTTAACAGCTCATTCTCAGTACGTTGAATCAAATCACCAATGTAAAATATATTTTCCGCTTTCAAGCAGTTTGCTGAACGAACAGTCAACTCCAAATCATCAACTGGACGTAACAGGATTGGATCCACTTGTGGAGCTGATTTAACTTCTACTTCACTTGGAGCACCTTCTAAATCAGCAAACACAGACAGTTGACCCATCAAGATACGTGCTGCATCGCGAATCGCCTGCTCTGGTTCGATGATGCCGTTAGTTTCAACATCCATCACCAATTTATCCAAGTCAGTACGTTGCTCAACACGAGCACTGTCAACGTAGTAGCTAACTTTATTGATAGGGCTGAACGAAGCATCCACCATGATAAAACCTAAAACACGATCTTCATCATTTGCTTTTTGGCGTGATGGCACAGGTTGATAACCACGACCCATTTCAACTTTAACTTCCAAATTAAGTTTGCCACCTTTTGTAAGATGAGCAATCACATGATTTGGGTTAACAATCTCCGCATCGTGACCAGTTTCAAAATCACCTGCAGTTACAACACCTTCAACTGATTTGTTCAGCTTCAAAATCGTTTCAGATTTTGAATTCAATTTCAGCGCAACACCTTTAAGATTAAGCAGAATATCTACAACATCTTCTTGCACGCCGTCTAATGTTGAATACTCATGAACAACACCATCAATCTTAACTTCTGTAATCGCGAAGCCAGGAATTGAAGACAGCAGAACACGACGCAGTGCATTACCAAGTGTGTAGCCGAAACCACGCTCCATTGGCTCTAACGTCACACGTGCACGCAACGGAGATAAAACCTCAACATCGACAACACGTGGTTTTAAGTATTCGGTAGGACTGTTTTGCATAGTGATACCTTTAAATTTTTAATTAACGGTGACATCAGCCACCAAATGCATAAATTAGTGAGTCATTAACTGACTCACTAATCTCACAGTTTTAGTTCTTAATTATTTTGAGTACAACTCAACAACCAATGATTCATTGATTGTAGGTGGCAACTCATCGCGTTGTGGCTTAGCCTTGAAAGTGCCTTTCAAAGCTTTAACATCCATATCCAACCACTCTGGGAAACCACGTTGCTCAGCAGCTTCTAGTGCGCTCTTAATACGCAATTGTGATTTCGAAGCTTCAGCGACACTAATCACATCACCAGCTTTAACTTGGTATGAAGGAATATTAACGCGTTTACCATTAACTAAAATGCTGTTATGACGAACGATTTGACGAGCCTCTGTACGTGAACCGCCCAAACCCATTCTGTAAGCAACGTTATCTAAACGACACTCAAGCAATTGCAACAAGTTCTCACCAGTAATGCCTTTTTGACGATCAGCTTCAGCGTAGTAGCTACGGAATTGAGCTTCAAGCACACCGTAGATACGACGCACTTTTTGCTTCTCACGCAACTGAACACCATAATCTGACAAACGTTGGTTACGACGTTGACCATGTTGACCTGGCGGGAAGTTACGTTTTTCAATTGCACACTTGTCTGTAAAGCATTTTTCAGCTTTCAAGAACAGCTTTTCGCCTTCACGACGACACTGACGGCATTTAGGGTCTAAATTTCTAGCCAAGGGATTCTCCTGTTATCTCTACTAAATCAAGCGACAAGCTTGACTTAAATGCGGCGTTTCTTAGGTGGACGGCAGCCATTATGTGGCACTGGCGTCACATCGGTGATGCTGGTGATTTTAAAGCCAGCTGCATTAAGTGCGCGCACAGCAGATTCACGACCTGGGCCTGGGCCTTTGATACGCACTTCCAAGTTTTTAACACCACTTTCCTGTGCTGACTTACCAGCAACCTCAGCTGCTACTTGCGCAGCGAATGGCGTACTTTTACGTGAGCCTTTGAAGCCTTGGCCACCTGAAGTTGCCCATGACAAAGCATTGCCTTGACGGTCAGTAATGGTGATGATGGTATTGTTAAAAGAAGCATGCACGTGGGCGATACCCTCTGCAATATTCTTTTTAACTTTCTTTCTTACGCGTACATTAGCTTTTGCCATGTTGCACTTTCCTTACCAATAAATCTTACTAAAATATGTAAACTATCTATTCACTTACCAAAAAATTGGCGAATTACTTAGACTGTTTAATCGGTTTAACTGGACCCTTACGTGTACGGGCATTTGTTTTTGTACGTTGCCCGCGCACAGGCAAGCCACGACGGTGACGAATACCACGGTAGCAACCCAAGTCCATTAAACGCTTGATGTTCATTGAAACTTCACGACGCAAGTCACCTTCAACTTTGAATTTGGCAACTTCATCACGGAGTTTTTCTACGTCCGCATCGTTTAAATCTTTAATTTTTGCAGTGGCTAACACACCCGCTGCTGCACAAATCTTTTGTGCTGTATTACGACCAATTCCGTAAATCGCAGTTAAGGCGATCTCCGTGTGTTTGTTATTTGGGATATTAACCCCGGCAATACGTGCCATAAATTACTCCAAATTAGGCTAACCTAAATCTCTTGCTTTAAAAAAGCCGGTGATTTTAACAGGAAAACCATTTTTTATCAATTATGAAATCTTCTGACCAAACAATTACCTTTGATCAACTTTTAGTAACATTGATACTGTTACTAATAAATGGTTATTGAATTAAATCAATTAACCCTGACGTTGCTTGTGACGTGGATCAGTACAGATAATACGCACTACACCACGACGACGAACAACTTTACAATTACGGCATAAAGCCTTTACTGATGCACGAACTCTCATATTTCACTCCATTACTTCTTAAACTGTCTCTGTTACAACGTAACTTATAAATTTATTTCGCGCGGAACGTAATTCTTGCGCGAGATAAATCATAAGGTGTCATCTCAACGGTGACTTTATCACCAGGCAAAATACGGATGTAGTGCATACGCATTTTTCCAGAAATATAGCCCAAGACTACATGGCCATTTTCCAACTTAACTCTAAACGTTGCATTCGGTAGATTCTCTAGAATCTCACCCTGCATTTCAATTCTGTCTTCCTTCGCCATCCTAAGACTGCTTAACGCGGAGCGTTACCTTTAAAATTAGCTTTTTTCAGCAAACCCTCATATTGATGTGACATCAAATGAGACTGTACTTGTGTCATGAAATCCATCGTCACCACCACAATAATCAGGAGTGAAGTACCACCAAAATAGAATGGTGTATTAAATTTCAAAATCAAGAACTCTGGCAATAAACACACTAACGTAATATAAGCAGCGCCAACCAGTGTCAAACGACCCATGATACGGTCAATATATTTTGCTGTCTGATCACCAGGACGAATACCAGGTACAAACGCACCACTTTTCTTCAAGTTGTCTGCTGTATCTTTCGGATTAAACTGCAATGCAGTGTAAAAGAAACAGAAGAAAACAATTGCAGCTGCGAACAGTAGAATGTAGATAGGCTGACCTGGGGACAGCGCAGCCGCCACATCTTTCAACCAATACATACTTTCGCTACCACCGAACCAGCCTGCCAATGTGGCAGGAAACAAAATGATACTAGATGCAAAAATCGGCGGAATCACACCAGCCATATTCAGCTTCAATGGCAAGTGTGTTGTTTGACCACCATAAATCTTGTTTCCTACCTGGCGTTTGGCATAATTAACAGTAATTTTGCGTTGACCACGCTCTACAAACACCACCAAAGCGGTAACCAATACTGTTGCCACTAGCAAGAAAAAAGCCAGTGGAATACTAAATGCACCTGTATTCACCATTTCCGCAGTTGACCCGATTGCATGTGGCAAACCAGCAACAATACCTGCAAAAATAATAATAGAGATACCATTACCAATACCGCGCTCAGTAATTTGCTCACCCAACCACATCAAGAACATCGTACCACTGACCAATGTAACAACAGCAGTCAATCTAAATACCATACCAGGATCCAGAACCAACCCGGGCTGACCTTCCAGCATAATAGCAATACCCAGCGCCTGAAAAGTTGCTAACACGACAGTGCCATAGCGAGTGTACTTTGTAATCACTCTACGCCCAGCCTCACCCTCTTTTTTCAACTGCTCCAACTGCGGCGATACCGCTGCAAGCAACTGCATAATAATAGAGGATGAAATGTAAGGCATGATTCCCAACGCAAATACTGTGAATCTCGAAAGAGCGCCACCTGAGAACATATTAAACATTCCCAAAATGCCACCACTTTGTGATTCAAACAACTTCGCCAAAACAACAGGATCAATACCTGGGACAGGAATATGTGCACCTAAGCGGTACACAACCAATGCGCCCAAAACAAAAAATAGGCGGCTTTTAAGTTCGCCCATTTTTGCTGCCGTCTTTAAAATACCTTCTTGTGCCAAGATAGCTACTCTTACGCTGCTTCTAGAACTTTACCACCAGCAGCTTCAACTGCAGCGCGAGCGCCTTTAGTTAAAAGCAAGCCTTGGATATTGTATTTCTTGGTCACATCGCCTGACAGGTAAATCTTTGCATTTTTAACTGTACCAGAAACAATGTTTGCAGCTTTTAATGCCAACAAATCAATCACTTCGTTTGGAATCAAAGCCAACTCACTGGTACGCACATGTGCAGTATCAGCTTTAGTTAATGATTTAAAACCACGCTTTGGCAAGCGGCGTTGAATTGGCATTTGACCGCCTTCAAAACCAACCTTATGAAAACCACCAGTACGTGATTTCTGACCTTTATGACCGCGGCCAGCTGTTTTACCCAAACCAGAACCAATGCCGCGACCAACGCGGCGGCGTTCTTTTTTCGCGCCTTCTGCAGGCTTAATAGAATTTAATTGCATTATGCTTCTACCTTTAAGAGATAGCTAACGGCATTGATCATGCCGCGAATTGCCGGTGTATCTTGTAACTCAACTGTGTGGTGCATACGGCGCAGACCTAAACCTTTTACTGTAGCTTTATGCGCTTCAATACGGCCAATAACACTTCTCACCAGCGTTACTTTAATAGTTGATGCTTCTTTTTTTGCTTTAGCCATGATTAGCCTCTGATTTCTTCGACTGTTTTGCCACGTTTAGCCGCGATTTCTGCAGGCGTATTCATTGACTCCAAGCCATTTAAAGTAGCGCGTACCAAATTGTACGGGTTTGTTGAACCGATACATTTAGCCACAACGTTAGTCACGCCCATCACTTCAAAAATAGCGCGCATTGCACCACCGGCAATAATACCGGTACCTTCTGAAGCTGGTTGAATAAACACTTTAGCTGCACCGTGTACGCCTGTAACAGCATGATGCAAGGTACCGTTTGTTAAATTAATCTTTAACATACCGCGGCGTGCTTCATCCATTGCCTTTTGTACTGCAACTGGCACTTCACGCGCCTTACCTTTACCCATGCCAACCGCGCCATCACCATCACCTACCACTGTAAGTGCGGCAAAACTCATAATACGACCACCCTTAACCGTTTTACTTACACGGTTAACTGAGATCATTTTTTCGCGCAAACCATCAGTCTGCTGCTGTTGCTGTTCAATTTCTTTAGCCATCATTTACCTCGTCAGCAAAGACCAATTAGAAGGACAAGCCGTTTTCGCGAGCGGCATCTGCCAACGCTTTAATACGGCCATGATATTTGTAACCAGAACGATCAAAAGCGACAGTAGTAACTCCTGCTTTTTTAGCTTTTTCAGCAATCAATTTACCGATTGCAGCAGCAGCTTCAACATTGCCACCATTTTTGATCTTCTTACGTACATCTGCCTCTACTGTAGAAGCACTAGCAATTACCTTATCACCAGTCTCGGCGATAATTTGTGCATAGATGTGCGTATTGGTACGATGCACACTTAAACGGGTAACTTTTAGCTCTGCAATTTTGGCACGGGTTTTACGTGCACGACGCAAGCGATTATTTACGTTGTTCATTTTTTAAGCCTTATTTCTTCTTGGTTTCTTTAATTACAACAACTTCATCAGCATAACGAACACCTTTGCCTTTATATGGCTCCGGAGCACGGTAAGCACGAATCTGCGCCGCAACTTGACCAATAACCTGTTTATCAACACCAGTCAACACGATTTCAGTTGGTGATGGAGTAGCAACAGTAACGCCTGCTGGCATTTTGTGATTAATCGGATGTGAATAGCCCAATTCAAGGTTCAACACAGGGCCTTGTGCAGCAGCTTTATAGCCAACGCCAATCAGTGTTAATTTACGTGTAAAGCCTTCTGACACACCCTTAACCATATTAGCAACCAAGGCACGTACCGTACCAGACATTGCCTGTGAATGTTGCGCATCATTTGCTGCAGCAAAAGTGATCGCATCACCCTCGCGCTTGAGCACAACAGCCCCTGTTAAAGGCTGAGTTAACTTACCTAACGGACCACTTACGTTGATTGCATCAGCACTCAACACCACTTCTACTTTAGCTGGGATAGCTACCGGATTCTTAGCAACACGTGACATTTGCTTCTCCTTAAGCCACTACGCACAGCACTTCACCACCGATGCCGGCAGCTTGAGCTTTACGATCAGTCATAACACCTTTAGATGTAGACATAATTGTCACACCCAAACCATTCATTACCTTAGGAATCTCTTGGCTTCCTTTGTAAACACGCAAACCTGGCTTACTTACACGTTGGATACGCTCAATAACTGGGCGACCAGCATAGTATTTAAGACTAATGTTTAACGTTGCTTTATTACCTTCTTTTTGCACAGCAAAGTCTTCGATATAACCTTCATCCTTAAGCACGCCAGCAATAGCAGACTTAACATTTGAAGAAGGCATAGAAACGACTGCTTTATTGACACTTTGCGCGTTACGAATACGCGTCAACATATCGGCAATTGGATCACTCATACTCATAGATCTATTCCCCTATTACCAGCTAGCTTTGGTGACGCCTGGCACTTGGCCACTCATCATCAAATCGCGCAACTTGCTACGCGCGATACCAAATTTACTAAACACACCACGTGGGCGACCAGTTAACGCACAACGATTACGAAGACGAACTGGACTCGAGTTACGTGGCAAAGCTTGAATTTTTAATCTAGCTTCACGACGAGCCTCAGGAGCAGCGCTCTCATCATTAACAATCGCCTCTAACGCAGCGCGTTTAGCTGCGAATTTCTTTACAGTTTCACGACGTTTAAGTTCGCGTTCTGTCATACAGGTTTTAGCCATGTCTTAACCTCTGAAAGGAAAACTAAACGCAGCAAGCAAAGCTTTTGCTTCTTCATCCGTTTTCGCAGTAGTAGTGATAGTAATATTCATCCCACGAATCGCGTCAATTTTGTCGTATTCGATTTCAGGGAAAATAATCTGCTCTTTAACACCCATGTTGTAGTTACCACGACCATCAAAAGATTTCGCAGAAATACCACGGAAGTCACGAATACGTGGAATCGCCACAGTTACCAAGCGATCCAGGAATTCATACATACGCTCGCGACGCAAAGTAACTTTACAGCCAACAGGATAGTCATCACGAATCTTAAATGCAGCCACTGATTTCTTAGCTTTAGTTACAATTGCTTTTTGACCAGTAATCTTTTCCATATCCGCTACAGCATGCTCCATCACTTTCTTATCAGCAACAGCCTCGCCCACACCCATATTAAGTGTGATTTTTTCGATGCGCGGCACCTGCATTACAGAAGTGTAACCAAATTGCTCAGTCATAGATTTAACTACTGAGTCTTTATAGAATTGTTTTAAACGCGCCATGATTCTTCCTATGCGTCCACTGCTTCGCCATTAGATTTGTAGACGCGAATTTTGCGACCATCATCCAATGTCTTGAAGCCTACGCGATCACCTTTTTGGGTCGCACTGTTAAATAAAGCAACGTTTGAAATGTCGATTGGCATTTCTTTAGCAATAATGCCACCAGCAATACCTTTCATCGGGTTAGGTTTTGCATGTTTCTTAACCATGTTAAGACCCTCTACAACAACATGACCTGACTCAAGAATACTTAACACCGTACCTTGCTTGCCTTTATCTTTACCTGTGTTTAGGATGACCTGATCACCCTTACGAATTTTATTCATGTGAGCTCCTACAAAACTTCTGGCGCTAATGAAACGATTTTCATGAATTTTTCTGAACGTAATTCACGAGTCACTGGCCCAAAGATACGCGTGCCAATCGGTTCCAGCTTGTTATTCAACAACACAGCTGCATTACCGTCGAACTTAACCAAAGAGCCGTCTGGACGACGCACACCTTTAGCAGTACGCACAACAACCGCACTGTACACTTCGCCTTTTTTAACGCGACCACGCGGCGCAGCATCCTTGATGCTGACCTTGATGATGTCGCCTATACCAGCGTAACGACGTTTAGAGCCACCCAACACCTTAATGCATTGCACAGAGCGAGCACCAGTGTTATCGGCAACTTCCAGCCGAGATTGCATTTGAATCATGAGAATAATCTCCAACTTAATCCGTTAAAACCAACACCGGCCATTTATAGTTAAAAACTATCTAGGCCGACAGACCACGGTCAGTATTGGGGCGAGAGCTTTATGACTTATAAAAGTCGCTCGCCGAAAAACAAAACATTATATATTGCTAAAAACACTTGCGCAATTACTTTTACAGTAATTGCGCAAAATAACTTAAGCTTGTTTAACTACCCAAGTTTTAGTTTTTGACAATGGACGACTCTCAACGATAGTCACCACATCACCTTCTTTACAGCTATTTGTTTCGTCATGCGCATGAAATTTCTTAGATTGACGTACAACTTTACCAATCAAAGGATGCTTCACTTTACGCTCAACTAAAACAGTAACAGTTTTGTCCATTTTGTCACTGACTACACGGCCAGTAAGACTACGTACCACTTTTGTTGTATCTGTCATATTATGCCTGCTTTGCTTTCTCAGCCAATACAGTCTTAACACGCGCTACATCCTTGCGTACTTTACCTAGCTGATCCACTTTATTTAATTGCTGAGTAGCTAATTGCATGCGCAGCGAGAACTGCGCACGGCGCAATTCAATCAACTCTGCATTCAGCTCTTCAACGCTTTTTGCTCTTAAATCGGTTGCTTTCATATTAGCTTCCTTATCCTTAACTACCAAGTTGGCGTGTCATGAATGTAGTTTCGATTGGCAACTTAGCTGCAGCCAAACGGAATGCTTCACGCGCTAGCTCTTCGCTAACACCGTCCATCTCGTATAACATTTTACCTGGTTGGATCTGAGCTACGTAGTACTCTGTACTACCTTTACCGTTACCCATACGTACTTCAGCAGGTTTTTTAGAAATTGGTTGATCTGGGAAAATACGGATCCAAACACGACCACCACGTTTGATGTGACGGGTCATCACACGACGCGCCGCTTCAATTTGACGCGCTGTCAAACGTCCACGACCAATCGCTTTTAAGCCGAAATCACCAAAACTTACTTTATTACCCGTAGTTGCAATGCCTTTGTTACGGCCCTTTTGCATCTTGCGGTATTTTTGTCTAGACGGTTGTAGCATCTTTAGCCCTCGCCTTTCTTACTCTTTTTTCAGGTTCAGCAGCTGGAGCGGCAACAGCCTGTGCAGCTTGTGCATTACCTGCAAATATTTCACCTTTGAATACCCATACTTTAATACCGATGATACCGTAAGTAGTTGAAGCCTCAGCTACACCGTAGTCAATATCAGCACGCAATGTATGGAGTGGCACACGACCTTCACGATACCATTCAGTACGTGCAATCTCGATACCATTCAAACGACCTGAACTCATGATCTTGATACCCTGAGCACCCAAACGCATTGCATTTTGCATAGCGCGTTTCATGGCACGACGGAACATCACACGTTTTTCAAGTTGTTGAGCGATTGATTGTGCAATCAGCGTTGCATCAAGTTCAGGCTTACGCACTTCTTCAATGTTTAAATGAACAGGAACGCCCATTAAACCTTGCAAAGAAGCACGCAATGACTCGATATCTTCGCCTTTTTTACCAATTACCACGCCTGGCCGCGCACTGAAAATTGTGATTTTTGCATCTTTAGCAGGACGCTCAATCAGAATACGGCTAACAGCAGCACTGGCTAATTTTTTGTTTAAAAACTCACGCACTTTAATGTCGCTTTGCAACATTGCAGGGAAGTTTTTGCTATTGGCATACCAACGTGAGGCCCAGTTCTTTTGAACACTCAGACGGAAACCGGTTGGATGAATTTTCTGACCCATATATTATCCTTAGGATTATCCCTTAGTTACCGACTGTCACATGAATGTGACAGGTTGGTTTGGTAATGCGCCCAGCACGGCCTTTTGCACGTGGACGAATACGTTTAAGCACAATGCCTTTATCGACATAGATTGAAGTTACCTTCAATTCATCGATATCAGCCCCATTATTATGTTCAGCGTTAGCAATTGCAGACTCAACTACCTTCTTGATAATCTCGGCACCTTTTTTAGGTGTGAAATTCAAGATGTTAAGTGCGTGATCTACTTTTTTGCCACGTACAAGGTCTGCCACCAATCTAGCCTTTTGAGGAGAGAGATGTACACCTTTTAATATTGCGGTTACTTGCATCATCAGCTCCTACTTCTTAGCTTTCTTGTCGGCTGCATGGCCTTTGAATGTACGCGTCAACGCAAATTCACCCAGCTTGTGACCAACCATGTTTTCAGAAATCAACACAGGAATGTGTTGCTTACCATTATGAACTGCAATAGTAAGACCAATAAAATCTGGCAGAATTGTAGAACGACGTGACCAAGTTTTAATTGGCTTACGATCACGGCTAGCTGCCGCCACTTCTACTTTTTTTGCCAAATGACCATCAATAAATGGTCCTTTTTTAATTGAACGTGCCATATTGATTACCTTACATTTCTTGGACGACGACTAACGCGCATATTATCTGTACGCTTACTGCTACGTGTACGATAACCCTTAGTTTTAACACCCCATGGGCTGACTGGGTTCATACCTGCAGCAGTTCTACCTTCACCACCACCGTGCGGGTGATCGATCGGGTTCATAACCACACCGCGAACAGTAGGGCGAACACCGCGCCAGCGCATTGCACCAGCCTTACCGATAGAACGCAATGAATGCTCTTCGTTACCCACTTCCCCTAATGTTGCTTTGCAATCAACGTGCACACGGCGAACTTCACCTGAACGCAAACGCAATTGAGCGTAGCTACCTTCACGCGCAAGCAATTGCACAGAAGTACCCGCTGAACGCGCCAATTGAGCACCTTTACCTGGCTGCAATTCGATACAATGAATCGTGCTACCTACTGGAATATTACGTAATGGCAATGCATTACCAACACGAATAGGCGCATCTGAACCACTGATCAATTGTGTACCAGCCGCAACACCACGCGGTGCAATAATGTAGCGACGCTCACCATCCGCATAGCACAACAAAGCGATGTGCGCAGTACGGTTTGGATCGTACTCGATGTGCTCCACTTTAGCAGGGATACCATCTTTATTACGACGGAAGTCGATCAGACGATAATGCTGCTTATGACCACCACCTTGGTGACGCGTTGTAATATGACCGTTATTATTGCGGCCTGCATTTTTACTTTGACTTTCCAACAGCGGTGCGTGAGGCTTACCTTTGTGCAGATCAGGCGTTACCACCTTAAGCACACCACGACGGCCGGGGGAAGTTGGTTTGACTTTAACTAATGCCATATCTTCTCTCCTTATTCGCCCGCTGCGAAGTTAATTTCTTGACCTGGCTTCAAGCTAACATAAGCTTTTTTCCAGTCTTTACGCTTGCCCATATTGCGACCAGCGCGTTTTACCTTACCACCAACATTAATCACCGCTACGCTTGCAACCTCAACTTTGAAAACAAGCTCAACCGCAGCCTTGATTTCTGGTTTAGTCGCATCAGTGCGCACTTTGAATGCGATTTGTTGATGCTTATCAGCAATGTAAGTTGCTTTTTCAGTAATTTGCGGAGCTAAAATCACTTGCAACAAACGGTCTTGAGTTTTAGTAATAGCGTTCATCATGCTAACATCTCCTCAAGTTTCTTCACTGCAGCAGCAGTAGCCACTACATTTGGAAAGCGAACCAAGCTAACAGGGTCAGCATATTGCGCTTCAACAACCATCACATTCGTGAGGTTACGTGAAGATAAATACAAATTCTCATTGAAGCTATCAGTCAGCACTAACAGGCCGCCAGCATAACCCATGCCCTTGATTTTTTCTGCCAACGCTTTGGTTTTAGGCGTATCCACAGAAAAATCTTCCACAACGCTTAAACGATCCTGACGAACCAATTCTGACAAGATAGTTTGCATACCAGCACGGTAAGCCTTACGGTTTACCTTGTGGCTGAAATTTTCGTTAGGTGAATTAGGGAATGCACGACCACCTCCACGCCAGATCGGACTTGAAGTCATACCGGAACGTGCATTACCGGTACCTTTTTGAGCGTATGGTTTATGTGTGGTATGAGCAACTGTGTCACGACCTTTTTGAGCGCGTGTAGCTGTACGGGCATTAGCCATATAGGCAACGACGACTTGATGCACCAAAGCCTCATTAAATTCACGACCAAATGTACCTTCAGATACAGTCACGCCTTTTTTAGCAGCTTTGCCGTTTTTATCTATTAATTTAAGTTCCATTATTTAGAACCCCCTTGAGCCTTAGCAGCTTTAGCCTTAATAGCTGGACGCACAACAACGTCGCCACCTTTAGAGCCAGGGATTGCACCTTTAATCAACAATAAGTTACGCTCAACATCAACACGAACCACTTCCAGATTCTGTGTTGTCACTTTAACTGCGCCCAAATGACCAGGCATACGCTTACCAGGGAAAACGCGACCCGGATCCTGCGCCATACCGATAGAACCAGGCACATTGTGCGAACGGGAGTTACCGTGAGATGCGCGGTTAGAACTGAAATGGTGACGCTTAATCGCACCAGCAAAGCCCTTACCTAATGAAGTGCCGGTTACATCAACCTTTTGGCCCGCCTCGAAAATATCAACTGTGATATTTGCGCCAGCAGTATAGTTAGCCAAAACGTCTTCACCAACTGAGAATTCATGAATACCAGCACCCGCAGCTGAACCTGACTTAGCATAATGCCCTGTCAGCGCTTTATTGATGCGGCTAGCACGACGTGTGCCGTAAGCAACCTGAAGGCCAGTATAGCCATCGCTTGCGGTCGTCTTGATCTGTGTCACGCGGTTAGGCACAACTTCCAACACGGTTACTGGAACGCTTGCGCCATCCTCAGTAAACACGCGGGTCATACCCACTTTGCGACCAATAAGCCCTAAGCTCATGATCGATTCCTTATATTTAGTTAAAAAGCTGATTACAATTGACCAGCTTCTGTGAAAGAGGCCGGATTATACCGAACCTCTGCTTTTTTTACAACTACATTTTTACTTATGAAATATTTACAGCTTGATTTCAACATCAACACCAGCCGGTAAAGCCAGCTTCATTAATGCGTCTACTGTTTTATCTGTTGGATCAACAATGTCCATTAAACGCTGATGGGTACGAATTTCGAATTGGTCACGTGATGTTTTATTCACGTGTGGTGAACGCAAAATGTCGAAGCGTTCGATACGTGTAGGCAATGGTACTGGACCTTTTACAACAGCGCCGGTACGTTTGGCAGTTTCTACGATTTCTTGTGCTGATTGATCAATCAAACGATAGTCAAAAGCTTTAAGACGGATACGGATTTTTTGGTTTGTCATTTTACTGCCTTTCAAAAGAGCGAAACGGCAGGGTTCACCCTGCCGCTTGATTTAACTACAAAAATTACTCGATAATTTTAGCTACAACACCCGCACCAACAGTACGGCCACCTTCACGGATAGCAAAGCGCAAGCCTTCTTCCATCGCGATTGGGGCAATCAATGTTACGGTGATTGATACGTT